>Ga0209777_10000097_pt1 | contig 145243 bp, 204 predicted proteins | sample FrelakmetHBP12HB_FD_187147 | JGI IMG/M metagenome (GOLD analysis project Ga0209777, IMG submission 187147) | Freshwater lake sediment microbial communities from the University of Notre Dame, USA, for methane emissions studies -HBP12 HB (SPAdes)... | ecosystem: Environmental > Aquatic >... | reverse complement strand
CTTCTTCATCATCTACAATCAAAATTCGGTCTTCCACGGATGCCCCCTTTCTATCATTCCATTGGCCCCCGGACAATATATTTATTTTATAAGAAATTGATAAACAGTCAACTCTGTTGAGAATTTGGTAGTGGGTCAGTTTAAAAAATCTTGACAAATTAATAAAAAGGAGTAATCTATGGATGATTGGTGGTGGTGGTGGTGGTAGTTTAATATGGTCAAGATTGGTATAATTTACTCAGACGAAACAAAATCGGTGAGGTAAAAGCAATGGAGTGGGGACTATTTGTAGGTTTATTAGCAATAGCCGTAGCTGTATATTTTGGTTTATCGGGCTTTCGTAAAGACGTTAGTGACAAATTGTCAGATATACGGGACAAAATTATAGCTATGGGAACAACTATGGATAAAGCTTGGGACCTGCTCAAGATACGTTTTGGGGTAGCGACTGGCACGGTAGAAAGAAACCTGAAGAATTTGGGTAAGACCAAGATTACAGCAAGCCCAGCGACAGATAAGACTATCTATTTTATTGAAGTAGAAAAAGCGGTTTTATACGACGGTCTCATTATAAAATTAAGCAAGGAAAGCGACTTAGAGAATAAGGAAAAACAACTATTTAGTGGTCGAGTCCCTTCGCTATTTACCACCTTAGGGACTCGTCTGACAATTGAAGTTCCCTGCACGGAGTCTAAACTTTGCACAGAATATATTAGTTTGCTTCTAAAGTGGTTAGATACTACTTACTATGAATCATTGTCAAAGATAAAGGACTACGAGGAACCAATCCAAATATAAAAGACAATAAGCATACTGCTATCTCTTCTAAATTTCAAATCGATACACACTACCATAATTTATCCTTTTAACAAAGCAATAATATCCTTAATGTCCCAAAGCCGATCCGTTACTTTTGCTGCCATTGCCGGGGTTACTCTTAGGGTCTGATGAATCCTACAGAAATTATAATACATGAAATACAAGGCTTCCGCATAGTAAAGATTTTCAACCTTTTTTGAAAATCCATTTGTCAGTCTTGTAAATCTTCTCATATTCATCCGCATTGTTAAGTTTTGCCTCTCTACATAGCTTGTTGAGATACTTTCATCTTTAGGGGTGCCGTTAATCTTTATTTTTTCTATACCAATACATTGAGCGGGACTATATCGTTTCTGACTCTCTTCGCTATTCCCATATATTTTGACAAGCTGACTAAAATCAATTTCAGAACCGAAAGCTTCTTCTACAGCCTCTAAATACATCTTATGCCCATCCGTAGTTAATTGGATGCGGTTTTTAAGACGACTTGCTAAATCTTTCATAAAGTCAGTGGCACATTCAAGATCACGTCTTCCGATGGAGAAAACGGGAACCAACTTAGTTTCAGCGTCCAACGCCGTAAAAGTCCAAACATCGCCATATCCAAACTGACCTTTTTTGTCTTCTGGTACATTCTTTTCTTTGGCATAGCAGAAGGCCCAAATTTCATCGACCTGGATACGACTACAGGTAAGATTTTGGAAAGCTTTATCTTGATATTCTGCACAAGCTTTACCGAGATCCACCAAGAGCTTAACGACCGTATTCTTAGCAACGCCCGTCATTCGGCATGTTGCCCGGATCGAAGTACCCTCGACGAGTGCTGCCACCACTTGCCTCTGTTTCTCTTTCGTCAGCTTATTCATAATGACATTATACTTGTCCGCATAAGCATTGTCAAGCATTATTTTAGATTGTGAAAAGAAAAACTTGCGTGACCGGTTAAGCATTATTTGCTTGACAAAAAAGTTTATCTGTGCCATTTGTAAATAGGTGTGCCCCTGCCCGGGCTTGAACCGGGAACAAAATGGGTAGCAACCATTTGCTATATCCTTTTAGCTACAGGGGCATCATATATCCCAAATAAATTTTTGGGGATGAGGGAGAAGCATAGAGCCTCGCAAGCAGAATGCTTCCCCTCATTTTTTTATTTATGTTTTAGCGCCGCCCCTCAGCAATTTTTGCTGCGGCGCTGGATTTTGGTGGCATCATACATCCCCTCCTTTCACTTCACTATCTTCAGGATTTGTCTTTATATGTTTAGGCGATCCTTTTTCCTTCAATTGATCTTCATTTTTTGAAATTCTTTTCCTCCTTGCTTTTGTGGTTCTCTTCCGTATTGGGTGCATTTCTGAATACCAAGCCGATAATCCAAATGTGTTATTAGGTAACTTATGAAACACTGCCGGATTTGTCGAAAGTGAGATGGCAACCATACGAAGACGATCTTTTGGTTTCCAAGGGAAATCAAAAGCACCTTCACTAAGGCCATTATAAATTTCCTCTGACGTGCACGCATCTCCCTTAATTTTCAAAAATTCTTGAACAGCAGTTGCAAAGTTTTTACCATAAAACTGAGACCGTTTAAATTGAAAACTCTTCGGTTCCCCTTCAATCTCATATGGCGCTTTTTCCCCTAAGGTTTCATAAATCGCATTGATTGCCCGCTTTTTTTTATTTACCTCTTGAATCAATTCACCTATATCGTCTTCAATCTTTTTAATTGCATCTACAAAGAGTCTATCTTTTTGGCTCATCCTCAGCCCCTCCTTTTACGTGGATTCTTATTACTTATTACACTTAACTCTATTTTGGCACAATAGATATTCAAATGTCAAGGAATATTTTAGACTTGGCCTTCAACCGTCATACGCATAACTTCATGTGGTTTATTGAATGTGGTATTATTTAATATTATTAGATACTTATGATTAACGACTTAGATAATCATATTTTTCAATTTGTTTGTATCTCTAAATAACGGATGCTTAATATAGAGAAATAAGTAATGTCCTAATTTGAACTCAGATTAGGACATTGGCGAACATTCCATTATTTAAATGCGGGACAAATTAGAACTCTAATTGGGAAGGAATAACCCTTAGGTCGATATAAAACTATGATTTTTTAGACCATCGAGCTTTTGCAGCTTTTCGACCCCATTCTCGAAGTTCTTTTTTGGAAAGCTTTTCCGCCCTTGCTTTCCCACCCTTTAACCCTCCAAGGCGACCAAGAGCAACAGCAGCAGGGTTTTTTTCTTTGATCGGGATTTCTTCTTTGACTTCTTCGGTGGCGTCTTTTACGATCTGATAAGCAAGTACACTTATGTCAGAGGGGTTTCTTTTCTTCTTGATCATGCCCTAAACGTAGCATGACTGGTTAAGCATTGCAAGAGAGAATATTTTCAAACTGACCCACTACCAGGTTGTTCTGTCTTGGGAAAAACAGGAAGATGGTAGTTATAAGATTAAAAGAGAGGAATGAGGTCAACCCGTGAGAATTGATCATGGAGGGGAAAAAATAACCGGGGGGTTCCCGCCAATGAAAAGGAGGGGAGCACGGAGGTGAAAACATTTGATTTGGTTAGAGCCACATTTATTTTGGAACAACGAGAGAAGGGGAAAACGCTACGGGAGATATCGGCGATGATCGGGCTATCCTTCGAAAGGATACGGCAGATCGAAGCAAAAGCACTTTGGTTATTTAAAGACAAGGAAAAAAAACAGGCTTTTATTAAAGAGTTTCTTGAGAAGATCTCTTATATCAAGAATCGTTATCCTCAAATTGATGATACCAATCGAGGTGAAGTCTACGATCAAATCGATAAGGTACTCTACGATACTCCTGTCTGGGACATTGAATTAACCGTAAGATCGGCCAGTGCCTTGCGAAACCAGAATCTAAGAACGCTTGGCGAAGTGGTGCAGAAGACACGCAGGGAAATTTTGGACATCCGTAATTTTGGCAAAAAATCACTCACTGAATTAGAGGGAGGGCTCGCTAAATATGGCCTTCGATTAGGGATGAAATTAAAGTGGGGATATTACGCTAAAACAGAGAAGACATAAAGGGAGGGGAAAACCATGGAAAGAACGCCAGTAAAGTCATCGAATATCGCGTCGATCGGATACGAAGAACCTACGCAGACTCTTGAGACCGAATTCAGATCCGGGCACATCTATCATCATTTTGGGGTGCCACCCCAGGTCCATTCCGATCTTATGGAGGCTGACTCGATTGGGAAGTCTTTTAACCAGCTTATTAAGAACGGCGGGTTCAAATATGAAAAGCTGGAGCCCGAACAAAAATAAGGCTTGACATCTTCTACGCGCTTGCGTAAGATTGGTTTCTGGGCGGTTTATGGGACGAGACGACAAAATTAAACTCAACAGATTAGGGGTTCTCCGGGATCGCCTCAAAAGTGATCGTCCCAACCGGAGGCCCCTTTTTTGTTGGGTTGAGTGTTTAAAGTGTTGACGGGACGAAAAAATATTGGGGAAAAGAGGGCCACACCGTGAGCAGATACCGAAAAATCGACGTGAAAATGTGGGGAGATGAGAAATTTTGCGCCCTATCAAAGGCTCAACCCAACGGTCAAAGCCTGTGGCAATATCTCTTAACTGGCCCTCATTCAACTGGCTGTCCTGGAATCTTTCATATCGGAGAAATGGGTCTCTGTGAGAACCTTAATTGGCCAATTAAAGCCTTTCGTAAAGTCTTTGCCGAACTCTTAGAGAAAGGCATGGTTAAAGCAGATTGGAAGTCAAAAGTTATTGTAATTCCTAATGTTTTAAGATATGATGATCCACAATCTCCCAATGTGATCAAGAAATGGGCGAAAGATTTTGATCAAATTCCGGAATGCGAATTAAAGGTAGAATACTACCAAATAATAGAAGAATTTATAAAGAATCTCGGAGAAGCCTTTGATAAAGCCTTTCAACAAGCCTTCCAGAAGCCTTTATTAAAGACTTCTGGAATCCCTCTTCCTCTTCCTCTTCCTGAACCTCTGCCTAATCCTCTACCTGATCCCGAAGATCTCGCAACGCCGGATAACCTATTCCGCCTGTTTTTAGAAACCTGTAAAAATCTCAGGCGGCCGAAAGAGTTAAATAAATCAAGGAGAGATTCCTTAACGGTAAGGATTAAAGAACACCCGAATATAACCTGGTGGAAGGAAGTCTTTGAAATGTCAGATCTCGTCTTGATTCCCGAAAAAGATGGTAGGAAATCGTGGTCTCCAGATATCGACTGGCTGATTAAGAATGATACAAATGCCTTAAAGGTTCTTGAGGGTAAATATACAACAAGAAGTGATAGGGCACCACTTTTTAAGCCTCAACCTGGAATTGCCGATTTTTATGATACGGAGAAAAGGAAAGAAGGAAAGCATGACGCTTGAGGAGTTCTCAGCAACCTTTGGGATTATGGCAGAATACTTTGGAGCTCAACCATCGGCCGGTCTAACAAAGGTCTATTTTAATGCTTTCCAATCCTGGGAATTTAAGGACTTTGAAGCAGCCTGCCAGATGGTGATGAGCACTCGCCAGTATAAAGGACTTCCGAATATGGGCGAGATCGAAGAAGCAATTCAAGGTAAACCAGAAGATAAGGTTGCTATTGCCTACCAAACCCTAATGAACGCCCTTCGAGATCATGGCTATTATGATACGGTTATTTTCGAAGATGGAGCGATCGGGAGGGCTGTTGAGACGATGGGGGGGTGGATTGAGATAAGCCGATGGACAATCGAAGAGTGGAAGTTTAGGAAGAAGGAATTTGATGCTTTATATCTGGCAAACCTAAGATTTGGAAACACTGAACCCGTAAAGCTAATCGGATTATTTGAAGGCGAGAACGCTGCGAAGGGTCTTGAAAAAGATATCCCCAAAGCAATTAGTATCGGGAAGCCAAAGAAGGTGTTGGAATTGGCAAGGGGACCCCTTAATAGGGTAGGGGAATGATAATAAAGGTACGCCACGCTTTACGCAATAGCGTCAAGACAAGACTTTAACCCCGGTGAGGGGTTGAGATAAGGAGGACGTATGAGAAAGAGGATTATCGAGTGGATTTTTAAGCGAGAGGATTTTGACTGGTTGATGACGCAGGACCAGAGGGCAGAATTTCTGGGATGGTTCGTTCGGAGGTACTTTCCGGAGCGGCACATTCACCGGAACCGACCGCGGAAGGCTATTTTTAAGGAGTGATTTTATGGGCCGACCGCTCCCGGCCTTGGAGGCCGGTGATTGAGGACATCGGCCAGGAGCGGGGAAGGGAGGAGGATCAATAGTGGCTGAGGTAAAACAAATCACGGTTATTTTGCCGTTCAAACTCCCGACATGGAACCAACTGTTTTCCATGAGATTACAGGAGCGGATGAGGATAAAGAAATGGATCAGAAATGTCGTATCCATGTGCATTCAAGACGCCGGAGGCTCGCAGATCCCGATGGGATCAGTGCTAAAGCCGCGATTGACGGCCTTAGACTTGGAGGTTTACTCAAGGATGATTCAGCCAGGTACGTCAAAAGCGTCACGTTTTCCCAGGAACTTTCGGAAGAGGATGAGACAATAATTGGTCTTTTATTTGAAAAGGAGGTCAGCGATGAGATTTCAAAAGATTAAGTACAGTAAAGGGAAGGTCAAGATAGAGTACGAACTCCGAAATAAGCTCAAGGATTGGGATCAGTTCTCTTTGGCTTGTTCGAACGAACCAAAACCCGAATTCCAGGTCGTACTCCAGGCACTCTCCGAAGACGTGATTTTTATGTGCGAATTGCCGGAGGACTACCGAAAACGAATCATGGTGACCGGTGTTTCATTTTCCTATGGCGGAGAAGCAGAAATTCTTGGGGCCACGATCATTTCCCAAATGTCCCTAAATCTGTCAAATGTCAATTTGAACCTAAATACCCCTCATAAACCGTCCGAACCCTATTCTGAGGATGGCGATAAGTCGCAGTGCCTATCAGAAGACTGCGTTCAACGCCTGGAAGACCTGATTTCTGAAGCCGAAGACTACATTAACGGTATTCGAGCGCAGGGAGAGCTGTTTGTGAACAAAGAGCAGGGTTTAAAGGAGATAGCTAAAGAATTTCACGACGACATGAAGAAAAACCTTGGTCCAGGGGAGAGCGTAACAATCTCTTCGGGTGGGCATAGTGCCACGATCAAGGGAGAGGGGCGGGCTTAACTGAAAGTTGCAATTCAACTGCAACTCGGAGGGAGAATGCACTCATTTGTAATATGTCCAAAACGGGATAATAAAAAGGTCGATTTAGAAATATGCCTCAAGCCATGTGATATTCAGTGGGAGTGTGAACCCTTCAACAGAGCGGTCAATAAAGTGAGGACAGAACAGACCCCGGGACCCGCCGAGAAGGAGGAAGTGAAACCCAATATCCCCCAGGTACAGGAGAGTGATGATACTGACGTTAAGGGAGAAATCACCGAAAGGCCGCCGTCTCCACTCCCTTCTTTGGTGGCTCAATTAGCGATCACGGGGATGAGGAGCAAGGCTCAACAGCTTTACGATCAGGTCCTTTCCCTAAAGGCTGAAATTGAGGTTCGTTGGTTCGATCTCGGCAAGATACTCGAGGAGATCTTCGAGGGTCGGCATTACATCGATTTGGGCTACACAAACTGGAAGGATTTCTGTGAAGTAGCTTTGGGCCCCCTCGAGCTCAAGTGGAGAGCGATTGATTATTTACGAATGACCCGCAAAAAGTGTGATGAGGTCGGTATCGGAAGAGAGATTGCCGGAGAAATCGGGTGGTCCCGGCTTAAAGAGATTGGTCCGGTGGTTACGAAGAAGAATAGGGACCACTGGATTGATGTGGCCCGCAACAAGAAAACGACGGTCCATATGCTGTGGGGAAAAGTTCAGGTTGCCTTGGGCAAAAAGACACCGGAAGAAGTAAAAGTCCAAACCAAAAAGATGACCTTCCATCTCTTCCCAGAACAAGAGCAGATTGTCAAAATAGCCCTGGATGTCGCCAGAAAGATGGTTAATTCAGACAAGGACGGACATCTCCTTGCTGGCGTTATTTGCCCAGAATTCCTATCCACGTATCCATCGGGGTCTGACGACTTGACAATGCCGAAAGCCCAGGTGTTACACCGGATACTGACGAGTCTTGAGGCGGCGCTCAAGGTGAAGTTCATAGGAGAGGTGATCGACGTAGAAACCGGAGAGATTCTTGTGGAGGGGGAAAAATGAGCATCCCCATCTCAATTTGTCGGTTTAGAAAAGCACTTCAATCAGATGAAGAATTGAACGCTCTTAAAAGAGATCTCAAATTTGGAGCCTGGTCTATTTTGGAGTGCGACCATACTCCTCCATGCAAACCACTGACGGATGAGGAGTGGACCGAGTTGGAGAGAAAGATCGGATGAAGGAAGTCGATCTTGCCAAAAAGGTAATTGATTGGCTTGATGACCAAAAGTGGGATTGCTATTCGGAAGTCCAAGTTTTCCCGGGTGGCGCTATCGCCGATATTGTGGCCAGACAAGGTCCTGTATGCTGGGTGATCGAAACCAAAATGACCCTCAGCCTTTCAGTTATTGGGCAAGCCTACGAATGGCTGCCATGGGCCAACTATGTATCTGTGGCTGTCCCAGCTGGGAAAAGAGGTATCGGGTTTGCAGGGCGTGTTCTCAAAACTTATGGCATAGGTCTCTTGAAGGTTAATCAGTATGAGTTTGACTGGAGTTCTCCCGTCGCCGAGGTAGAACACCCAGCTTTCCGAAGACACACAGGAAATGCACGGACCTACGTCTTGAATGCTTTGAGTGAGGGCCACAAAACCTATGCCGAGGCAGGGAATGCCCAGGGCCGGCATTGGTCTCCCTTCAAGGAAACGTGCTCCCAAATCTATCGGTATGTGAAGGTAAACGAGGGTTGCAGTCTCAAAGATGTGCTGAACAATGTGAAACATCATTACGCCTCCACTGCCACGGCAAGATCCTGTATTCCCAAATGGGCCGAGGCGGGAAAGATCGAGGGGATCAAGGTGATTAAGGAAGATGGGAAATGGAAATTTTTTACCAATAAGGAGGAAGGAAGACAAAGTGGAACGCAAGGTCGGGCACAAGGCCCTTCGGGTTAAGAACGGTGAAATAGAGTGTTTTGATCCTCATCCGAATAAATCTTTTCCAAAAACACACCGCGAGAAACTTGAGGGCGACGAGTACAAGAAGTTTGTCCAGTCCATCTTTACCCGGGATAGCTGGGCGTGCCGGCATTGCGGAGCCAGACAGGCCCTCACGCCGCACCATCTGGTCAAAAGGTCTCAGCTTGGAAGTGATACACCTGGGAACGCGATTACACTCTGTATTGAGGATCATGAGGCAGTTGAACGGAATGAGTTGAAGATCGAGGTGGTTGACGTGGTGGTGATATTCGGAGGAGGTTCAAAATGATTTTAGCGGAAGATACTGTCATCCAAGCCATTTTGAAGGAATACAACGAAGCGGTCCTGTCCAATGGTTCATTTCATTCAGCTCATGAAGGAATCGCCGTTATCAAAGAAGAGTACGATGAACTATGGGATGAGATTAAAAAGAAAAGAGAGGCGCGAGACCATGGAAAGATGTTCAAAGAGGCCATTCAGATTGCCGCAATGGGGATGAGGTTTGCCGTAGATATCTGCATGGATGAAAACGGAGAGGTGCCAAAATGAGAAAAGAAGTTGAGCACATGATTAAGAATCCCGGTGTCTACCTTGCTGGTGATACGAAGGCCCCCGAAGTCACCATTGTGCTTGTCTCCATGGGTGGGAAAATATGGAGTACGATTCTCGACAGTGAATTAGATCCTGAGAAATTCCTCGAAGCGCTTACTCTGAAAGGACCATACCGAGCATGAAGGCACTTACTCTTTATCAGCCTTGGGCAACCCTAATCTCAATTTCAGAGAAGAAAATTGAGACTCGATCGTGGCCAACAAGGTATCGAGGTCCACTGGCTATCCATGCGAGCCAGGAAAGAAAGTATATTGACATGAGATCGAAGTATTACGTCTGCGATAAGGAGCCATTCGATTCGGTCATCATAAATTATTTTAACTCGCCAGATCTTTCTTTTATTGATGCTTATTTTCCTTTTCCCAGGGGAGACATCATTGCAATCTGTGAACTTGAGACTGTCTTCCCAATCCACGAGGGGCCGCTTTTGATCTCAGACCAAGAGAAGGCCTTCGGAGACTATACCTTGGGTCGTTTCATGTGGTTTTTGGAAAATGTCCGGAAACTGAAAGAACCGATTTCCGCAAAGGGTGCCCTGGGTCTCTGGAACTGGACGCCGCCTGGAGACTTGGAGTTTAAATGAGCAGAGATCTATTCGGCCACGACAAGGTTAAAGAAACAATTGAACGGTTGAGGATATTTGAGCCGCCTGAAGGATACTTTGGTGCTTTTTCTGGAGGTAAGGACTCCTGTGTGATTAAAGAATTGGCTGAAATGGTCGGAGTTAAGGTCGATTGGCATTACAACGTGACCACCATTGATCCGCCTGAATTGATTTATTTCATTCGTAAGCATCATTCCGATGTGGTTTGGGAAAGACCAGAAAAGCCTTTCCTTGCGAGAATGGTTGAAAAAGGCTTCCCGATGCGTATCAACCGATGGTGCTGCCAGGAGTATAAAGAGAATTCTGGATCTGGTAGAAGGGTTCTGACTGGCATCAGATCTGACGAATCCCAGAAGCGAGCGGGTCGTAAAATGGTCGAACAATGTTACAGGGATTCATCCAAAACCTATGTAAACATAATTATTGATTGGACCGAGCAGGACGTTTGGGCATTTATCAAGGAGAGAAATCTTCCATATTGTTGTCTCTATGATGAGGGATTCAAGCGGATTGGTTGCGTGATGTGTCCATACAATTATTCGAGGGCAAGGGAAGCCGAACGCTGGCCGAGGATGAAGGGAGCTTTTGAGAAAGCGTTCATAAAGCTCTATGAAAAAAATCATGGTAGACCTTCTATGCAAAGATGGAAATCTGGTAAGGAAATGTTTGAATGGTGGTTGTCTTCCAGGGGTGGCGGCAAAGGTAACCCCGATCAAACGGTGATGTTTGAATAATGACGAAGGATAGACTTAGTTGGATTATCTCGGGTCTCGATTTCAATACCCTCAGCGATTGGGAAGAAAAGTTTGTTGAATCTGTAGAGAGGTATTTCAAGGCTCACGGGGATCTCACTGAGGCACAAGAGGACAAGTTAGAGGATATCTTTAAGGAGAAGTCGAGGTAAACGGGTATGGAAAAAGGAAACGAGCTTCGGATATCGGATAGTTTGGCACTTCCCTTAGACATAGTGACTGATACCATTGGGATATTGGCAATAAAGGGATCTGGGAAAACTTATGCCTTCCTTACATTGGTTGAGGAAATGGTGAAACGCAACCTTCCTGCGGTCGTCATAGACACCATGGGAGTGTGTTGGGGCTTGCGTTCCTCAATAGACGGTAAATCGCCAGGCCTGCCTATTGTGATCCTGGGTGGAGCTCACGGAGATGTCCCTCTCGAGTCAATGGCCGGGAAGGTCATTGCGGACTGGATAGTAGGTGAACGGCAGCCGGCGGTCTTGGATATCTCAGAATTCACAAAAGGCGAAGCCTCCCGGTTTGTTCTGGATTTTCTTGCACGGCTCTTCCAAATGAACCGAAATGCCATGCATTTATTTATAGATGAGGCGGACGAATGGGCCCCGCAACGCCCATTCAGGGAAGAGGCTCGAACGCTGAGAGCCATGGAAGTTTTGGTACGTCGGGGTAGAGCAAGAGGGATTGGCATTACGATGGTGACACAGAGGCCAGCTACCCTGAATAAAAATATTTTGACGCAGGCATCTACCCTGATTGTTGGTCGGATGATCTCTCCCCAGGATCGTAAGGCGGTCCAGGCCTGGATTGATGCCCATGGCACGGAACACCAGAAGGAAGCCTTTTGGGAATCCCTTGCCTCCTTGTCCACAAAAGAGAAGTGGGTATGGGCACCGGCAAGAAATATCTTTAAGCGAGTAACGATTCGACTCAGAGAGACGTTTGATAGCAGTGCCACTCCGAAAGTTGGGGAGAAAGTGTCTGCTCCGAAATCCCTTGCAGAAGTCGATCTTGAGAAGTTGAAAGGTCGAATTGCGGCCACGATCGAAAGAGTTAAGCAGGAGGATCCCCGGGAACTCCGAAAGAAGATTTCGGAACTTGAAAAACAGTTGCGAAACACACCCATGCCGATTAAAACCGTTGAGACCAAAACCAAAGAAGTACCAATCCTTAAAGATAGTCAGATAGAGAGATTGGAAATACTTGTAGAGAGACTCAGGAAGATCAGTGATCAGCTTGAGGCTCCAGTAGATCGGATGGCAAAGCAAGGTATCGAAATAACGGAAGCCATTAAGAAATACTCCACGTTAACTCCGAAACCTATGCCAAAGATTGAGCCAAGAACTAACCCAATTCTTGATAAACGGATTGTGAAAGAAGACGATACTCCTCAAACTCTACGCCTTGGGGAGCGTAGGATGCTGGATGTTTTGTGCCGATGGTATCCTGCCCGATTGACAAAGGCCCAGCTTGCCACTCTTTCAAGGTTAAGAGTTACCAGTGGAACCTTTTCGGCTTATTACGGGACGCTCAAAAGAGCCAATCTTATTGACGAAGGCCATAATGGGATTCAAGTTTCAGAGCTTGGCCTTTACGTTCATGGAGGGATTAAATCCGTTCCTCAAACGACTGACGAAATAATCGATATGTGGAGAAACTCTTTAAGGGCTGGGGAAAGGAAGCTCCTTGACATATTGGTTGAAGCATATCCCGACTCGATACCCAAAGAGGAATTGGCCGAACATGCAGAGCTTACAGCGAATTCAGGAACATTCGGGGCCTATTTGGGAACTCTCCGGCGCAACGGACTGGCAGAAACCAGAGATGGTAAGGTTAAAGCTGGAGAGGCCTTATTCCTGAAGAATTGAGGGGGACTTGCAATTGAGTTGCAACTCTTATCAGAGAAAAAGGGAGGTGAGATATAATTTTGTGGTAGGGCTTAAAATATACGATACGCTAAATTAAACGAAAGGAGAAAAGGTAATGGGTAAGATCATTTTGGTAAAAGTCTCAGAGTTGAAAGATAAGTTTGGAATAAGAACAATCATTAACCATGAGCATGAGTTGTATCTTTGGAGTCTTATTGATGGAGGAGTACCGCTACCCCCCATCAAAATTACAAAAAATTTAGAGATTATCGACGGCAGGCATCGTGTTGAGGCATACAGGGATAGCGGTGCTGAATCCATTGAGGCCCAAGTTATTGATGAGGATAGCACAATTGAGATCATCAAGCTAGCTCTTAGTTCAAATGTCGGCGGTGCACTTCCTCCAACCAAAAACGATATAACTCGAACGATGATGATGCTGATTAACAAAAACTATTCAAGGAAGAGAATCTTAGAAGAGTTTAAAGAAATCCTTCTAGGAGGTCTAATTCGCGCATGCTATCAAGCCGCAAGCTGGAAAATTATCAATAAACAGAAAAATGAAGTTTTGGATCTTATCAGTAGGGGGTCTACAGTTCCAGCTGTCTCTAAGGCACTCAACATCCCAGAAGAAAAAATTAAAGCATGGATCAAAGCACACAAGGAAGGTCCTACAAACGCAGGCATCCGTCTGAATCTCTCCCAAATGTTTACTCATTTCAACGTAAAACTGGGAAACTTTTTTGGAAAGGCTCTTCGGGACTTTGAGGATGGAGAGGAAAGCAAGCCGGATACCGAGGCCGTAGTCGCCCTCATTTTCAAGTTCGCTAATAACCAAATGAGAATGTATTCTGAGTGGCAAAAAAGATGGAATTACAGAAAATAGAGGTTCTTAGATGATAAGAGTTTTCCCTCGACGAACCAAATGGACTCCCGATGATGATTTGGTTTTTGTCGGAGATCCGCCACTATTTAGGCCGGCCGAACGGCCGGTTCTTATTTCTGTCACATTAACATGGGATATCCACGAAGGTGAAAGGCTGAGAAGAGCGTGGAGTCAGTTCTATTCAGACGTGAGAATTGGCGGACCGGCTTGGGGAGATCCGGGAGGCGAGTTCGTTGCCGGCCGATTTTTGAAGCTTGGCGTAACGATTACGAGTCGGGGTTGTCGCCGTGCCTGTCCCTGGTGCTTTGTGCCAGGGCGAGAAGGAACGATCAGGGAATTGTCTTACATTGTGCCGGGTCATATCGTTCAGGACAATAACCTTCTTGCGTGCTCTCGTGGGCACATTGAGAAGGTCTTTGAAATGCTCCGCAAACAAAAGCAGGGGATCGAGTTTAAGGGAGGTCTCGATATCGGTTTTCTTCAGGCGTGGCACGTTGATTTGTTAAAAAAGATAAGGCTCTCCGAAATATGGGTTGCGTGCGATCACGATGCTCAACTGCACCAACTCGAAAGAGCGAGTGAACTGCTCTCCGATTTTCCGATACTCAAGAAGCGCTGCTACGTGATGATTGGGTACAAGGAAAATCTCTCTGCGGCCGAGAGAAGACTTGAAAGAGTGTATGAACTTGGTTTTTTGCCGTTCTCTCAGCTTTATCGATCGGAGTGGAATGAATCTTACCCGATGGATTGGAAAAAGCTAAATCGCAAATGGAGCAGGCCTGCGGCTTATCGAAAAGCACCCCAGACCTCGGTTCCCGGCCTTGAAGGCCGATTTTATCTAAGAATACGCAAAAGCGTAAAGGAGAGTTAGCTTTGCTCATACCTAAGAACACAGAAGAAGCCCGCGAAATCGGCAAAAAGCTCTCCCGTAAAGAGATTCTTGCCTATTGGGAAGAGTATAAACGCAGCCTATCCAACCAACGATTGGTAGAAGAGATGCTGAAGAAAAGCTTTCGGGAGCAAATGTTGCGGGAAACCGTGGAAGGATACTTGGGAGCTAATGACCATCATTCTTTAACCAGAGATCATATTGAGGTCCTGTTAAAAAGAAGGAGGTATTATGGCGTTAACCAAATCAAAGGGTAATATGTATCCGTGGGTCGATTTTACTTGGAATCCAATCAAGGGACGCTGTCAATTTGAATGTTCTTACTGCTATGTGAAGAGCATAGATAGATTTAAGAAATGGGAAGTTCCCTGTTATCTCGACGAGAAAGAACTGACAACAAATTTGGGTAAGGATAGGATTATCTTCGTTGGGTCGATGGGGGATATGTGGGGACCGTGGGTCGAGGATGAGTGGATCGAGCGAGTTTTAGGAAGATGCTTCCAGTTTCCTCTGAATACCCATGTCTTTCAAAGTAAAAATCCAGCGCGATTCTTAAAATTCCTCCCCTGGTTAAGAAATTCAAGCACTGTTTATCTTGGAACGACTATAGAAACAGACGGATACCCGAATGGATTTCAGACGAACGCTCCTTCTATTGCATCCAGGGGGGACACCATTGCACAACTGAGTCAACTTGGAATGAAAATCTTTGTAACCATCGAACCGATTATGCAGTTTAACCTGGAAGTTTTTCTTGAATGTATTAAGGCGATGAATCCAGACTTCATCACCATTGGAGCTGATAGCAAGGGACATGGTTTGGTCGAGCCTCCATGGGGGAAAGTCGAAAAGTTAATTGCTGCACTCGGAGAAGAGGGCATTGAGATCCGACAAAAAAAGAATTTGGAAAGGTTAGAAGGAGTCCCTCAATGATAGAGAAAGCTTTAATTGAAGGTTTTGGAGGGTCATGTTCTAAAGATTTTTCTTGACAAGATTACGCATTTGCGTATAGATTTAGGGCAGTGATAAAAACGCTCAGACCGAATAGACTTTTTTGTAGATAAGGCGCACTCAGTTGCAATTCATGGGTGTGCCTTTTCTTTTTTTGGGGAGGCATAGCGGGTCACCATGTTTTACAAATGTCATCACTTTGGAATCTTTGAACTCGTAGATCAACCTACCTTTGTTAAATTTGGAGAAGCCGCGTGGCAGTTTTTCCACCCCGACATTCTCATTTCACTCGACAAGATGAGGGACTATTTTAATAAGCCGATCACGGTGAATAACTGGCACGAGAAAGGGCTGTTCTCCGAAAGGGGATTAAGAATCCTTAATCCAAAAGACACAAACATTTATTCCCCTTACTCCGCCCATTCTTTAGGAGCCGCAATGGATTTTGATGTAGAAGGGATGTCTGCGGTTGAGGTGAGAGGGATAATTATAGACCACAAGGATGACGAGATTTTTAGCCTGATTAATCGGATCGAGGACAAGGTCGATTGGGTTCACGCCGACGTGTTCAATGTTCCAAGTCGGATTGAGGTTTTCCAGAGCTAATGATGAGGAAATTAAAGAGGTATAAATTTTTTGAAAGGAGACTTTTACGATGACAAGGAAAAGGGGATTTATCATTTTAATAATCTCACTCCTTGGGATCGAGCGGAAGAAACTTTACCATGTCGGCAATAAGGAAGACACTGCTCAAATGTTCGCGCTGTATGAAAAGATTAGTCCGGATCTGATTCGACTGGATGCGAAAATCCGGAACCATGCCAAGGCGAAGCTTTGAACTGAAGTGCTTCTCCCGTAGCGAATGAGCAATGAAAGGAGGCGAGACACGTGGATAAGATATTTGATAAGGATTCCTTGGTAATAGCTGGCGTCATAGTGATCACAGCGTTCTGGATTTACATGTCAAAAGAGCAAGCCGCTCCAATGGTTAACACGATTTTGGGAGGGCTACTTGGGTACTTAGGGGCATCATCTAAGAATGTAGGAATGAAACCATGAATGTGCTTGAGTTTTTTACATCAAATTTTAAACCTGGAGCTATCGGTTTGGTAGGAACAACTGATCTGATGGGTAGAGCCATTAGGGAGGCACAGAAATCGTTCACTCTGGATGGTCTACCTTCGCGATGGTGTCATGCCCTTATTTTTGGGGGATTGAGGTTAGATAGACATAATCCTGATTCCAATGATTTCTCTATGGTCCCAAGTCTGCATATTTTTGAAAGTAGTTTTGATATTTACCCTTCTACAGCCCAGATAAGAAATGGAGTCCAGGAAAACTGGATAGGAAATTGGTGTGATAATCAAACCGATCAAGCCTGTGTCGTGGACTTCAATTTGTCAGAAGCGGAGAGGGACAATGTATTGGCCACAGCTCTGCAATTGGTTGATGAGCAGGTAAGTTTCCCTATTCTTGGTTTAGCGGAAGTTTGGCTCAAGATTGCTGTTAATCGACTATGGGAACCCAATCCCTTCATCGGTAGAAACAGTATGTTTTGCTCTCAATTTGCAAGATATTGTTACAGAACTGCTAATAGAGACTTTCTTGGTTCAGAAGTAGATATTTCTAACACAGCCCCAGAGCATATATATCAAGCTGGGCTGAAATCTGGCAAGATTATCGAATGAAAGGAGGTAGAAAAATGGATAGAGTAGAATTTACGTCAAAGATTTCTGCATTAGTTCAACAAATGGTCACCGAAGGGGAAAGACCTGTACTCGATTTCGTCCGGCAGTCACGACTGGCCGTAAGAATCCTGTTTGAGTTGGGTCTGACTGCGTATGATGGTATTAGTGCCCTATCCCCCTATCAGTTGGGTCTGGCTGCATACATCTTCTTTTGGGATGTAAGTGGGAACCGTTGTGATCCCGTAAAGGGATGGGATTACTGGCATACCCAATGGACGGCCATGGGAGGAAAGCCCGAACAGTCTTGGCATATTTATAGCTTTGAGGGCTGATAGAATCAATCCTATATGGTAAAGCAAAATTTATTTTATATAGGAAAACAATGCCCAAAGTGCGGTAACGGCAAACGCTATAAATCCAGCCGAAACTGCGTATGTTGTACTCTAAAAAAGAATAAAGATGAAGTAGTTAAATTACGGAAAGCTAAATGGGCACGAGACAGACGTTTAAGACTTACAAAAGAAGAACGTGCCAAAGAGATGGAACGAGCCAACAAACTTATGAAGAAAGGAAGGTATTGGAATACTAAAACTGCGAGAGAAAAAAGAAAAGAAATAAACAGTAGAATTAAAAACAATTTGCGAAGAAGGCTTTGGAGAGCGTTGCAACAGCAGAAAACACAAAAATCGGAATCAACTTTTAAGTTGGTTGGCTGTTCTGTATTTGCTCTTAAACAACATTTTCAAGAATTGTTTAAGACTGGAATGTCTTGGAGAAATTACGGGGAATGGGAAATAGATCATGTCATTCCATGCTACCACTTTAATTTGAAAGAGATAGAACAACAGAGAACTTGTTTTCATTACAGCAATTTACAGCCTTTATGGAAGTATGAGAATCGAATTAAGAATAAATTTGGGGGTTAAAATGGCACATATCAATACGTTATTCCAAAGACCAGATAAAATTAGCAAGCCTCTCTACGTTATCACCACCGTATTCAACTCTCCCAGGTACAGATCTCGTTGGAAATTATATGAAGATTTTTGCCTATCCTGTGAGAACACAGGTGCGATCCTCTACACGGTAGAGATCGCATTCGGAGAAAGAGAATTTGCTGTCACGCAACCCGACAATCCGCGACACCTGCAACTGAGGACGCATCATGAGCTTTGGTATAAGGAGAATGCTATCAATCTTGGAGTCCAGAGGCTCCCGCAGGACTGGAGCTATGTGGCCTGGGTGGATGCAGATACTCACTTCGTCCGTTCCGACTGGGCAGATGAGACGATTCATGCTCTCCAACATTGGCCCGTTGTGCAGATGTGGACTCAAATGCATGATCTTGATTCGGACTACAATTTGAAAGGAACGATTAGGAGCTTTATTGATTGGTGGGTGAACGGAAATCCAGAGAAGACAATCCATACCATAAAAACGGGTTATCCTTATCCCTATCCGTATCCAGGCATCGAGAGAAAGCCTTTCTATCCTGGAGCACCAGGTCTTGCGTGGGCCATGCGAAGAGAAGCCTGGGATCAGTTGGGGGGGTTGATTGACTACTGTATCCTTGGAGCCGGAGACAGTTATATGGCCTATGCATTGATTGGTCATCTCGATTATTATTTACAAAGAAAATATCATCCCCGCTTCACGGCTCGACTCTTTGAATGGGAGAATCGTGCAAAGCAAAGCTTATGGCAGGAGAGAGCTATTTGCGGGAATGTGGGGGTTGTAAAGGGTGTTTGCCTTCATCACTGGCATGGGTCAAAAGCTGAAAGACACTATTCAACCAGAGAAAACATTTTGGTAAAGTGTCAGTTTAACCCTGATACGGATTTAAAGAGGGATTGGCAGGGACTTTATGTCCTAAGCGACAGAAGTCCTCAGTTACGAAGAGATGTCCAAAGGTATTTCCTTGAGAGAAAGGAGGATGCATTATGAAGGCAAAAGGTATTCACACTAACCCAAAATTTTGTCTTGGGAAAGCTCCAGCCAAGGTAGATCCAAGAACACTGATGTTGAGAGATATTATGAGGGTACTTCCTCCAATACCCGATAAATGGTTTATCGACACAAATAAACCTTTGATGTCTCTGAAAATTCCTACGCCTATATTTGGGAATGATGTTTATGGGGATTGTGTAATGGCAGGAAGAGCCCATCAGACCTTGAGATTTGAGGGATACGAACAGGGAAAAGTGATCCCGATTTCTGATAAAGAAGTTGAGGCCGAATACTTCAAGGAAAGTGGCGGGCAGGATAATGGTCTTGTCATGCTCGATTCTTTGAATGAGTGGAGACAAAAGGGATGGACGGCGGCCAGAAAGAACTATACGATTGATGCCTATGGTTCAATAAATGTTCAAGACCTGAAAATGGTAAAGGCTGCAATGTATCTCCTGAACGGCCTTTATATCGGTCTTCAGCTTCCCCTCTCAGCTTACTCTCAATTACAATCTGCGAGCCATTGGTATGATATTGGTGGGGCAGATGGCGTTCCAGGTACTTGGGGTGGACACTGCGTTTATTTGTGTGCTTACTTCAAAGAGGGTGTTCAATGTGTGACATGGGGAATGAAGTGGTGGATGAGCTGGTATTTCTTGGAAAAATATTGTGACGAAATTTATGCTGTTGTAGACAATAAGGATAAGTGGCTTGGGAGTAATTCTCCGCTTGATATCCCCAAGTTGGAGCAATATTTAAAGGAGGTGACATCATGAGCCTTCAAGAAAAGTTTGAGTATCTAATCAAAACGCTTCCACATCTCCCATTACCTCCGAAATGCCTTAATCTCTCCGATCTTCACGCTGCTGCTGGGGACGACCATGACCCTCTCAAGTCGAGCGGTAATGAAAAACTACTTATTGACACTTTAAGAGATCATCGGGATAGAGGATATGCACTCTTGGGAAGCGAGTTCTACGATCTTTGGAGAGGCTTTGATGCCATAGCCATAGAAAAGGCTCATCCCAATTTAGTAAGTGCAATCTGTTCTTATGGAGAGCTTTGTTGGGTTCTTGGAAACCATGAAAAGGATGGACTTGATCTTCCAGAAATTGATCGTCCGGTTGCCTACGTCTTTGAGGGTTTTGGTAAAAAGATATTTCTGGATCATGGTTGGCTTTACGATTGGCCAAATTGCGAGGGTTGGAAGATAGGAAGATTCGCTGTCAGGGCAGCCGACAAACTTGGAATTGACCCAGAAACCTCTCCTCATCCTTCAAATCCAAATAGACATCTGGCAGTTAAACAGATGCGACAGGAACTTGCAGACGCAAATCCAGGATGGGATTTTCTCTACGGACACACCCACGCTTTCAAAGACGTTGGAAATAATCACAATTCCGGTGCAGGTTATGAATCTCCATTGAAGGGATTTTTGATTGAGGAGGGGAACATCATTCCATTTGAAAGGAGGTGAAAATATGAAACTATTCCTGATTTCTTTACTCGCTCTGTTTCTTTTGGTGGGCTGTGCGGCATGGCAGAAAACCGTCATTGATGTCGCACAAATGGATCAGCAAAATGCTGCCACGACCCGCATTGCGGCCAGAGAGATTGCCTCTACATGGCCACTTAATTCAAGTGCTCTTTCGGTCGTACTGGTTAAGTTTAAGGGTCTTCTGCCGTGTGACTGTGATACGGACATTAAAACTCTTGACACCATTGCGGCTAAATGTATCAAAAAGGATGTGAATGGGATTCCTACTTGCGAGGAGCTTACAGATCAAGACATGGGACAAACAGTTATTCTGTGGGGATGGATTTGGGGTAGCATGGTAAAGAGTGGGGTGTCTCAGATCATGCAAACGTTCTTCCCTGCTGTAATGGCTAAGATATTGCCATATGTTACGGCTTTGGGTTTGTAACAAATGGGGCAAAAGCAATCAGAGGGGAAGAGGTCAATTCTAATTATTTTTTTTCTAACTTGTAATGGACGTTTAAGGGGGTGCTTAATCGTCCACACTGATTTGTTCAGCAAGACCATTAACAAAAAGGGCAGGGCTAAAAATCCCTGCCTTCTCCTTTAAATAATGCAGTCGGAGATCTCGTGGAGTTGCAATCAACTGCAACTGGTTGATTTTCTATGGAGCAGGGATTTGATATCGGGAATAATAACTCTAATTGAAAAATTTAAAATTGGGAGCATTATGAATTATATCTCGAACTCAATACAGGTTATTTTTATTGTTTCATTTGGAATCACTCTTTATGGATTTATAAGATATCTACACGACATTTTCAAAAGGCATATTCCTGAGCCGTTGTTTAAAATCCTTTTAACAATATTGGAGATACGCCCAGAGTATACTACAAGACAAGATGTTACATTCAAGCCTAAAATCAGAATTATCTTTCGAAATGACACGCAACAAAACCTTGATATACAATCCACCGCTATAATAGAACCAGGCATTCCCTTGCAGCAAGGCCATCCAACTGAATTAAAATGGCGAACTCAAGAGGTTAAATCGAAAAAGTGGTCAGACGAATCTACTCAGATCCACGTTGATAAGGATCAGATCTTTCGTAGTTGGATTTGCCCGAACAAAGAACTTAGTGACATCGAGCTTTTACAGGCAAAAGTGAATAAACAATTTGGCACTTTGGTTTTTAAGATTGCAGGATATGATAAAGAGTGGAAGATACAGATTTAGCTTAAAGTAAAACAATTTGGAGTATATTGATATTATTTAAGGGAAGCAAAGCAACTGGCGGTTCTACCAACGATACCTCACCGACCAGAACTCCCTGTTTCCCCAATTGTGATTACAAGGATATCTTATATGAAAACCAAAGTTCGTAAACTCACGATAAAACAGAAGACTTTTGTGGCTTTACTTCCAAAAGTTAGATGGGTTGCCGGTGAAGCCGTAAAGGGAGCTGGCTATCGTGTCAAGGACGACCAAAGCGCATGGGAAATGGCGTCACAGCTTCTCAAGGTTCCTCAAGTGAAGGCTGCGGTTGAAAGACTTACTGAGCACCATCTTCAGAAAATTGGCGTCCATTCTGAAAGAGTTTTAACTGAAGTTGCCAGAGTTGCTCTCTCAGACCTTCGGAATCTTTACAATGAAGATGGAAGCTTGAAGCTTCCTCATGAGTGGTCAGATGAAGCAGCTGCCGCAGTTGCAGGTGTGGAGGTTCTTGAGGAATATACTGGCAAGGGGAAGAAACGGACTCTCATTGGGCACACCAAGAAGGTCCGTACCTATGATAAGGTTAGAGCCCTCGAACTTCTCAGTAAACACCTCGGGATCATCGGCAACGGGAAGCACCGGGACGAGGATGAGGAGGAGGAGGGGATCGGCAGGGTACTAACAACGCTTGAACTTTCTGCAAAAATAGTGTATTTGGTAAAACTGGCGGTTGAGAGGAAGAAGGAAATTGAGGGGGAAAAGGGGGAAGATGGGTAGAACCATCATGGAACTTAAAGATTTGCAAATAGGGATAAGATATTTAATCAAATTTGAAGACTGTTGCGTGAGTGGAGAAATGACAGGGACATTCCTCGGATGGGATAAAGAGTTGAGCGGTAAAGATGATTCACTCACTTATCACCGAGCAAAATTTGATTTTGGCGAAATTGAAGGTTGGGCTTGGAATGTGGAAGTGGCCTAACGTAAAACTAAAAATAAAATAATTTTAGACAAGTATTACGCAAATGCGTAGGGTGGCCAATGGTCGAGTGGTCGATAAGAATGATCAATTACCGAGTAGGGAAATATAGCCTCTGCTGATGCAAGCCGGACATAGTACCCAAAGTGAGATGAGTTCTGAGATCGTTCCTGTTGGCCGTCAACTTATAGGGGATATCTATTGCAATCCTCAGCCAAACAAATAATTGAACTCTCGCATATTTTAGAGCGGTTGAATTCCGACGAACTCCAGGATCTGCAACGGGAGGTTTTGGTAAGCCTGAAGCATCCATTGTGGACGCCGATTCCTGGGACGCAGATGGATGCTCTGGAGAACCCCGCAGATATCCTATTCTTTGGGGGAGCTGCCGGCGGGTCCAAGAGCGATCTTCTTCTTGGCCTTAGCCTCACCGAACATAGGCGGTCGATTATCTTTAGGCGTGAGGCAACGCAGACGGTGGCACTGGTTGATCGATTGGCAGAGATCTTGGCCACCCGGGATGGTTGGAATTCTCAGCAACTGATCTGGAGACTTCCGGACCGGCAGATAGAATTTGGTAGCTGTAAGGACCCTGGTGATGAGACACGATGGCAAGGGCGCCCTCATGACTTCCTCGGCTTTGACGAAATTTGTAACTTCATTGAGCATCAGTTCCGCTTCCTTTCCCTTTGGCTTAGAACAACCGTCCAGGGCCAACGCTGCCGAATCGTTTGTACGGGTAACCCTCCTGTGGACGAACAAGGAAGGTGGGTTATCCAGTTTTGGGGTCCCTGGATCGATTCAAAGCATCCACACCCTGCCAAACCTGGCGAGCTCCGTTGGTATACCACCATCGATGGGAAGGACGTAGAGCTTCCAAGTGGGAATCCGATCCGGGTCAAAGGCGTCATGGTTAAGCCGATGTCTCGAACCTTTATCCCCTCAAAGTTAGAAGATAATCCTTTCTTGCTGGGCACGAACTATGAAGTGGTGCTCAATGCATCTCCTGAGCCCCTCCGTTCCCAAATGCGTGAGGGGAACTTTCAGGCCGGTATTAAAGACTCAGAGTGGCAGGTCATCCCCACATTATGGGTTGAGGCAGCCCAGGCTCGCTGGAAAGAGGATGGGAAGAAGGGGGCCATGGATTCTATAGGGGTTGATGTGGCTCGAGGTGGGACTGACCGAACCGTGATCTCCACGAGATATGGCACTTGGTACTCTCCTTTAATCTGCTATCCCGGAGTACAGACGCCCGATGGCCAATCAGCGGCCGGTAAGGTTATTGAAGCTATGCGTGATGGGGCACCGATCCATGTTGATGGAATTGGAGTAGGCGGAGCCGTGGTAGACTTTCTAAAGACAAACGTTAAAGTACAAGTAATTGCAATAGATTCTGGCGGGACAAAGGGACTCGAGGGAAAGACCGACAAGGCCACCCAGAAGTATCGTTTCCGTAATATGCGGTCCTATATGTGGTGGAGATTTCGGGAGAGTTTGGACCCTTTGATGGGTGACAAAGTGGCTCTACCTTCAGACCCTGAACTGAAAGCTGATCTATGTGCTCCACTCTGGATGTTGACTCCTGGGGGGATTCTGATCGAGTCAAAAGAGGATAAGATCGGGGCTGATGGGGTGAAGATTGCCGGACTCAAGAGGAGGCTGGGAAGATCCCCCGACAAAGGTGAGGCGGTCGTTTATTGTTCAATGGTTACGCAAAGGCGTACAAAGCCCGCGGATATGCCGCCGCCCCAAAAATTAGCTCAATCCTACGCTGTCAATATCGGATTGCATAAAAGCCAAGGGAGACGATGAGATGGTTATTCTCGTTAAAAAATGGAGAACACCGTATCGATGGTTCAATCAATTATTTGGGAGATTAATACCAATTCAGGACCAGGAAGACTATCTTAGCTTTACCTGGCTCTTTAAAATGTGGGGGCGTGAAGAAGCCATTAGAAAGGAATGGAATGATGAAGTTTTGAAAGTTTTAGAAATGGTCAAGAGGTGGCGAAAGATAGCGGGGGGTTAAATGAGAGATTGCACGACATGCAAGTTTGACAAAAACAGAGTGAATTGTGCTCAAGGACATATTCGTGAATGGAATCCAGAGATTGGAAAAACTTTTATAGCGCTCCCCATCGAAGACTGCCATGCTTTTAAAGAGAAGGAGCTTAAGAAGTGTAAGTGTAGCTCTGTGATCTAAGCTATGTTGGATACAGAAAATTATTATTTAGTCTGCAAGCGTTGTGGGAGAGAAATAGGAGTTTGAGAGTGGACGATGAGGTTCAAGCCTTCTGTAATTATTGTGGCGGTCAGCTCGAGGCTCTGGTGGTGGATAAGAAGAATCCATTCCCCTACAAGTGTTCGAAGTGTGGGCAAGTACCATCCTCGGTGGACCGAGTAGAACCCCAGAATTTGGCAAAGTCGTATGTGGTGAATCTGGATTACCAGGGGAGAAGAAAATGAAGCTTACTAAATATGCTCGTGAAGTGAAAAGGCTAAATGCTGGAACATTGAAACATCTTGGATCTGTCTCAGCCGAATTGACAGCAGGGGCTTTGCGGAGCATTTCAACGGCAAGTGAACAGAAACGGTTGGCACCTACCAAACTCGACAAGATGGAGGTACGCATCCTGAAGATGCTTTCTGGTTGGTCGATCCTTGACATAGAGTGCCTACTGGTGCATCGGGTCGTACCGGAGGCGAAGAGGAGGGCGAAACTTCCAAAATGGTAAAAATGCAACATATGATTTGTCGTTATTGCAATAAAAGTTGGGAATTCGATACATTGATTTCTCAGATTATGAGATGTCCACATTGTTTTAGCGAATGTGGATTTTGGATTGGCTCGGATATAAAGGTCATTAAATTCGAGAATTGTAGGTTTGAAAAATAATTGAGGAGGGAAGATGTTATCAATGGAGCTGGTTCTCCCGAGTGGAAGGCGGGTCAGGGTCAAACTAAAAAAGCAGGAGTTTAATAAGATTAAGAATGAGATTCGGCTTTACCAGATGCAGAGACCAACTCCGACCTATCGGCAGCTTTTTAGGCTATTCTGGACAAGGAAAGTTGGGGTTGCTTTGATCCGGGTGAAGGAATGGATCAAGAGGAGGATAGGCCATGGGTGCTTGTCGTGAAAATGCTGATATCTGGTGGAGTTTGTTTCATCGTTACCCCGCGGGTAATTGGTGTGGCTGGAGGCTCTTCCATCGAAGATTTTGGAAGAATTCCTACCTCTGGCATGATTCGTTTGGTAAATATTGGTATAGACAGACAGGTTGCCGGCTTGGGAGGCATGGGAATGTGCAGGTAATTGATGACGATAATGGAAAGAAGAGGTCTTATTGCTTTGACTGTGAACGAACCGTGAAAAAATTGTGAAAGGAGGATCTGATGGAAGAAATCTATATTGGCACCAAGATCATAGCAGCTGAGCCTCTGGACGAGAGAGATTTCGTATTCTCGAAAGGCCAAGCTTGGGATGAAACTCAGCCAAACCGAGTCGGTTATCGGGTTCGGTACGAAGACGGATATGTCTCTTGGTCCCCCAAGGAGACCTTTGAGCGAGCCTACCGGAAAATGACCCTGAAAGAGGCCGAAATGGTCGCCGGCGGACAGTTCGTAGTGCCAAATCCCTCTGAACCGGGCATGGTAACACTTCATACGGTTAACGTAAGTGTCAAAGTTTAGAGGTATGGGGCGGGTTGGAATTATAGGCCAGAGGTGAGGGGAGGAGGTGATAACCAATGATGACGGCAAAGGAAAGGGCAGAGCAGAGACTTAACTGTTTCTACGTAGCTGTTAACATTATGAGGGAGAAACGACCGAGACCGACCACGAAAGATATTCTGAACGAGGCAAAGAAGGTATGGGAATGGGTATCGGACGTGAAAGGGGATAACAAGTGAGCGAGGGGTGGAAGGCAGTTTATCGGAGAAGGTTTTTCCCTAAAATATTCTTTTGTGACAAGTTCCCAGACCATGTTTGGGAATTTCCAGAACTTAATTATAGTACACCTATGGAGATCAGGGGCCGTTATCGCGGTCTTTACTATTATCCGAAAAAGGAGATTTGGCTTCAGAGAAGTTGCTGGTATGGTGTACTACATGAACTCATTCATTGGATAGCTTACGAAATTGGGGGTCGGGATTGTCCACTTAATAACTGGTTGCATAAGTTTTCAGAGTGGGTATATCGGAAAACAGGCTTAATAGTCTAAGGAGTACGAGATGTCCAAGTGGAAAGCGGTTTACCGAAGTAAGAGACGGACCAAAGAATCTGAGGCTTTTGCCTGTACTGGCTGTGGAGCACAATACGACGGCAGCCATAGTGAAGGCCCTCCCAACTCTCTCTGTAAGTGTCCAGCCTGCACAGGGAAGACCGCCTCCGAGGCGTATCGGGAGAATTATCGAGCTATTTTTGGGCATGATTGAGAGGCGACTTTTGGAATGAGCAAGGAATCAGCTCGCAGAGCATCTCGTAAGTATAAACAAAACCATAAAGCTCAAGCGTACTTAGCGGAGAAAAAGTGGAGAGAAAAGAATCCAGACCGATGGCGTCTTTTACGGAGAAGACATATACTCAAAAAAAGATATGGGCTGACCTTCGAAAGTTTGGGAGAGCTTAGACTTTCACAAAAGAATTCGGAATTATTAACTTTACAAAGCAGCAAGAAAAGGAGTATACTCGATCAGTTAGAGCTTGCTGCGATCTGCATACAACGGTATTATTGCGGACTGGCTCCCGAATATAAAAATGGGAGATTAATGATAACCCTCAAAGCTGTCATAGATGATAGCGGAGACGAAAGCACCTTCGTCTTGGGTGGTTTCATAGCACCGATTATAGTATGGGACAAGTTTTCTTCTGATTGGGTTAATGTATGTAAGGAGCCTCCAGTTATTGGATACTATAGAACCAATGATGCGATTGGACTAAAACGATGCTTTTCAAATTTTGACCGGGATGTTAGAAATCAAAAAATTGCTAAGCTGGCAAGCGTTATTCCAACTGAAAACTGCTATGGTATTGCGGCATATCTCTCAAAAAGTGATCTTAAGATAATCAAGGAATTTTACTCTTTTAATTCTCTCTTCCCGTCCAATGATCCTTATTTTATATGTGCAGCTTTGGTTGTTGCTTGGGTGTGTTTTCAATGTGTGTTTTTATTTCCAGGAATAGGTAAGAGAGCCAATCCGATAGATTTTATTTTCGATGAACAGGGAAAAGTTGGAAGACGGTTTAGGATTATCTTTGATGACTATATAAAATCGCAACTACCAGACCTCCCAAGACTTGGAAAATGTGATCATTGGGATGACAAACAATTTCCTCCGTTACAAGCCGCCGATATGTATGCTTCATGGATTCGCCGTGGAGCCTCTTCCAGAATTCAGATGTGGAATGCGGCGGACATTTATCTCTCAAACATTAAATCAAGAACTCTTGAAATTGATCGAAAATTTTTAAATCAATTTATAGCCAGACTTAAAAAAAGGAGATAGAAAGTGTGTAGGATCTTCATATGCGAGATCTCTTATCCATCATATTTTTGAGGATTTCGTCCAACACTATTTCGATACGACGCAGGGCTTTAGTGATATCACCGACTACTGCGTAAGCTAAAAAGCCAATGACAGTGCAAATAATTGCCGTGCAGATCCAGATTGTAGTTTCTATGTTTTACACCTTCTCAATCTTCTGAAAGGAGAAAAATTATGACAGACAAACAAAGAATTGCTTTCATCAAGAACAAGCTGGCCCCCCTTTTCGATGGGATGAACGCCAAAGATGCATATGAGATCCTTCATGGGACATTAGATCTGATAGATGCGGTTTTTTTGCGCCTTACTCTTTCTTTGAACCAGAAGAGCGATCGATAGCCCCAGAGACGTGCTGGAGGTTGGTTGAAATAACCTCTAAGATACTTCTCAAATCTCTTATCGCTTTGGCAAGGGCATCGATGGATTTCTGAAAGAATTTATGTCCTATCTGCGATAAAGAACTTACGACAGACCGTTCGACTCACATAGATCATGACCATATAACTGGAAGAGTCAGGGGGCTTTTACATGCACAATGCAATAGGATTGTTGGATATGTTGAAAATCAAAGAAATAAAATTGATAGAGCATTAAAATATTTGGAGGAGTAGTTTGTCATACAGTAATACGCAAAGGCGTAAAATGATTAAACGATTCAAGGAGAAGTTTGGGGATAAGTGGTATGCTAGGTTCGTAGAGCACATTTCCAAGGTTGTATCAGAAAGGCTCGGTCCACCGATCGGGACGCTTGAAGAGATCGTGAATGCCAGGAGGCAATAACATGATTATTCTTCTATTCATTTGGGTACATTTCGTGGGAGATCTACTGTTCCAAAGCCACACAATGGCTATGAACAAAAGCAAGAGCCTTAAGTGGTTGAGCTTTCATGCGTTGGTCTACACCTCGTGCTTTGTGTGGTGTGGGGTCCTCTTTGCAATCATCATTGGAGCCACGCATCTCATCGTGGACGGAATTACTTCCAGGGGAACTGCATACCTCTGGCAAAAAGGAGAGATGCATTGGTTCTTTGTTCTCATTGGCTTTGATCAGGCGATCCATCTTAGCATTCTGGTCTATTTGGCGAACGTCTTACTATAAGGAGATGAAATGAGAATTCTTGATGATATTATCGTGAGAGTCAGACCGGAAGAATTTCCTGCAGGGCACATACGTTGCTCTGTTAAAGCCAAGGTTGGTGGGAAGATAGAACACAACTTTGAAATGAGAGTGCCGGCAGATGACTTCGAATCCAAATTTCACCTATTTATGCGAATTGCCGAAGAAAAAATACTGAGGATCGTTAAACAAGAGGACGAAGGGAAGGATAACCATGCTACCACGGGACAAAAAGCCATTCCATCCCCATAGCCACGACCCACATGAGAAGGGTTGCACCTTGGACTTCAGGGATAAATGTAAGTTCTTAAAGCCGGGAGAAACCTGGACTGATATGAACGGTCAGGAATACTATGTGGCTGAGGATGGGAGCTTAAGAAGAGTGAAAGATGGAAAATAAGGTTCCGATTAGAGACCATATGGCGTCAGAGGCTTGGTATCAGGAGCTTGATCAAGGGATTAGATTTGCCGTGCGGGTTCTCCATGCAAAGTGTTTTGAGACATGTCAATCTTGTCAGGGAGGTAAGGGACACAGCTATGATAGGCCGACGATAGACCTTATCGCAACGGCTGACGATGCGAATGGATTTGGGGCACTGGCAGCTTTGCATGATTATGGTCTTCCGGTTCGTGATGTGTCATTGCTTTGGCAAGTTAATAAAAGTGGTGTTCCGGGCGAAAAGATTTGGAGAATAACTTTTTGGAAGACCTTTTGTGATCGTGCTGATGAGAAGCCAAATTTTATCTTTGGATATCGGGCGCAGGGATCGCATAGCTGAGGATGGGAGTGCGAGGAGGGTGAAGAAATGACTTGGAGATGGGAATATGGAGAAGGCTATTTTGAGTGTAATCCTGCATCTTCAGCGTTAAGGTATGCGGCTATTAGGCAGGCCGAAATAGTCCAGTTTGCGGCCGCCGTCGATCCTAAAAAGGAAGTGGTAAAGCGATTTGACAAGACGACGAGAAGGATAAGAAAGATTCCTATTAAAGTAGCTGAGGTAGGGCGTGGCCTTAACCTGCCGGCCAATTTCACACCGTTTATAGTATTTGATTCAGCAAATCCAATACAAAAGCGCTTGATCCGACAACTAAGAACTGTTCTTGACCGTTGTTGCGCCCATGCCTTGAGATTAGGTTCCGTGGACATTACCAGATCCAGAGTTTTAATAAAGAGATTGATTCCTCGAGCTAAATGGTCCGAGATGGAAGCGACTCTGGCTATCGTCTCCGGATATATGGACTCCGTAACAGAACCCTACGATGGGATGAGTTACATCGGTATCGGTGGCTCAAGACTGATACGCAGGATCAAGCAGTTTGCCAAGATTTTCAATTGGAGCAAATATCTAAAAGAAGGGGATGTTTTGTACCAAGGAGAGGTTGGACAGACCAATAATAATATTCGTTGGATCAAGTGTACCGATCCAAGTTGTTTCTCAGGTGATGGCGTGGTTTTCGGTGATCAGGGCTTGATATTCAGGGAGGTCCAAACTCCGAAGCTCCGATTATTGATGCCGATGATCGCCTGGTTTGGCGTACTGGCATTTGGTGGCCAGAACGTCCTTCACATCCCGGAGAGGAAAGAATGAGTTTCGGACTCGGAATTTCCTTTGGTCGTCTATGCAGGAGAAAGCGCTCCCTCGATGAGGTTTACGCAGATGCCCGTAGGATTGAAGGATGGGAGCGTATAGAAGATTCTGACTGTATTTGGGAGTACAATTCTAGGAAGAGGCTTATTTTTGGATGGCCGAGTCATATGAAAGTAATTATTCCATTAACGGCCGACTAAAAATGGAGGACGCATGAAAAGGTGTGATCGGTGCATAAGGTGACAACTTCAATTCGTGACACGATCCTAACAGCGAAACGAAAGCTGGAAGATTTGGGCCTTACGCCCAAATGGGTATATCTGTCTCCTCTGGCTAATGAGACCCTATTGAACGAGGTCAACCGAGCCGAAGGAAGGAACCACAAAATGGTGCTCGAAGTACATGGAATGGTGGTTAGAATTGATCCTGACTGTCCCACCGGTGGGGCTTACATTTTTGGAGAGGCAAAGGAAAATGGGAAGGAATGCGCAGAGGCGAAAACATGCGAGAATGAAAAAGCATCTAAAATTAATTAAAAAGGAGGGTAAGAACATGGAAGGTATTATCAATGTCGAAGGCCGGGGAGTGGAAGGGGCGCTCTCGGATATGCAGCGGTCTCAAGCCTGTAAGGAAGAATTTGAAGCTATGGTTAAGAAATATTCGTGTGCCTACGTTCCGAACTTCCAGGTTGATCCGAATACCTTGACTTTTCGGTTCACGGGGTTGACCTTTATCGCAATGAATATTGTAAAGTTGTAAAAGAGTGAGGCAAAATGTCTAATCAAAGAGAGACTGAAAAGTATGTGGGTCGTTGCCTCTCCGAGGCCAAAACATTCACGAAGTTAATGCGTGAGAGACGGTTACGGGACCGCAAGGCCTACAAGGGCAGGAGGTTTAGGCACAAAGATGTCACTCGCAGATCGGATTAAACGTTACGAAAAGACTTTCAGCTTTCAAACCATGAACCGGATGCCGGTGATGAAGGGATGCTGTTTGAAAGGGGGTAACATGAGCTGGATCAAGCTATGGGTGGTATCGAGAAAGATTTGGAGAGCTACGAAAGGACAAAGCTATGCTAAAGTGAAATATTATTATGAGCAGTCAAAGCGAAGATATGAACAGACTGCCGATGCTAAATATTTAAGAAGCATGTCACCTTTTAATGGCGAAGTTGGAAGGATAGAATCAATTAGATCCATTGAAATAGGATAGAACCCCGATGGTAAAATCCACCCCAATTAAAAAAAGGCTTGACAAACCAATTGGTTTAGAGTATACAAATCACAGAATTCAAAATGGGAGAGATGAATACGAACAGAACATCGTAAATTCTCTCTCAATGCTCGGAATCATCGGAAGTAGTTTTACGGGATCAGTAACCATTCACCTAAATCAGGGAGGGATCAGTGATTACGAGAAAAACGAAAAGGGACTGAGGAAGAGAATTAATCTGAAAGGATAGTCTCCAACCTCATTTCAATGAGATATTTGAGACCCCTTGTTTGAGGATCGAAAGTCCTTGAGCAAGGGGTTTTTTTATTTCTGAACATACGCAAATGCGTAGGGACGATTTATGGCGAATGATGCAGGGACCCAGGGGTGGGATGATCAAGAGCTGGCGGAACGTGAAGAGGCAGCATCGGCTTATGGTGTCGAAGATCCTGACACATTTGTTGACTTCGCTCATAGCTGCATTACGGAGTCAGAGCAAGCCAACTTAGAAGTTAGATATCTCTGGGATCAGTGCTATAGGGCTTACAAGGCAGATATTGATTATTCGGAGAAAGAAGATTGGCAGGCCAAAATGACAACTGGGGATATGACCTCCACGGTTAAACAGGGAGTGGCGATTATCCGAAAAGCACTTCGCCAGCCAGATTGGTATAAAATCGAGGCGGTGAATCCAGATGATGAGAATGAAAAATGGATTGCCTCTTTCCTTAGAGATGCTTCTGAGTTTTGGTTCAATCCTCAACACGCCCACCTAGATACTGCGTTTTCTGATGGAACAGAACTCGGTTTTGCGATCGGTCAATCCCATGAGATGATTCCGAGGTGGGTTCCAGGAAAGGGGTTGGTTTTTTCTCTCGTTCCTCCATGGCAGATCTATCGGGATTCGGATGCATCGCCACGGGAGCCATGGTCGGGAGATTACTGGGATCATGTGGAGTGGCTTGATTTATGGAAGGTCAAAAAACTCGGTGGACGGTATGTGAGGTTGAATGAGGTCACGGCCAATGAATCGAGCTGGGGCCAGGAAACTGCGGAAAAACGGGCCCGCAGGAAAGGTCAATATTATCAACGAAGCAGTTTTAGAAAAGCCGTGAGGTTGATCGAGCATTGGGGCGTTATTTTGGATAAATCGGGAGAACTTCTCCTCGATAATGCCAGGTTTACCGTGGCAGGAGATGTTTTGATCCGAAATCCTGAACCAAATCCTTTCGTGACGATGCGATGGCCAGGCATATCTTTTTCCCCCCTTCCAGATTTATTTACGTTTGAGGGACACGGAGTTATTGAGACCTCTCTTCTTCTGTGGCTTAATAGCTGCAACTTAATGAGCCTCCATATCGACGATCTCTCGTGGCGGGTCAATAAACTTCGAGAACTAAACCGGATGGATCTCGAGGACCCTACGGATGTTGCCATGTTTCCTGGTAAGACGGTCTTTCGTAGGCAAGATGCGCCACCTGGCCAACCGGTGGTTAAGGAGGTTTACACGAGTCCCTCAAGCAACGAAACGCTGGCCACGCTTCAACACTGGGACCAACGCCGGGAAGCTTCCTCAATGCTTACTCAATTAGCAGCTGGCCAACGTGGAACTAAAAGCCAAAAAACAAAGGGAGAGGCTGAGATATTGCTCGGTCAGTCCATGACAGTCTTCGATTCAATAGGTGAGGATATAGAAGAAGGTGCGGTCAATACGATTAGAGCTGCTTTAGAGGTAGTGGTCCTGAACTGGAATGAATACTCAGATCCCAGTATTTCCCGTGTTATGAAAAACAATCCGAATGCTCAAAAGTTCGCTCAGATGTCCATTGAACAACGCAAGGAGATGTTGAAGGCCAATTGCGATATTAAGATCATGGGGATATCTGCCGCAATCAAGAATAGTCAGCTTATTCAAATGTATCAAGCCTTTCTTAAGCAGGCAGAAAGCTCCACATTCGGTAAGTATTTTAAGCCGTATAAGCTTCTAAAACACGAAGTTAATGCGTTCGGGTTTCATGACCCGGACTTCATTATGACGGATGACCAGGCAGAGGCACTTGATCAGGCGCCTCCGCCGACTGCCGGTGGAGCTGGTTTGGTTCCCGGGGCTTTGGCCCCCGGTGAAGGGGAACCTACGCGTAGACCCCTTTCCGCATTTGAGGGACAATAATGTACGATGTCGAGGCCCAAAGAAAAGAGGGTCATTCATACCGGGAGATAGCCTTTTATCTCGCTGGATTTACGGGTTTTAAGGTCGAAGAGGCACACAAAGAGGGATATTCCTATGCAGAAATCGCCAATTATCAGACGGCAAAAGCGACCAAGGCTATTTCTATGCCTAAGCGGGAACATGGAATGCCACGGACCGTTGGCTTCATCGACACCAATTTAGGGATTGATCACGCCCTGGCACTCATGAGGGAGTTTGAAGTGTATTACTTTATTGCCGGTGCCGCAGCCTACCCGTCGATCGAGAACCAAATCTCGGGATATGGCTTTAAGGGGCTTCACAAGATCCACAGCATGATGGAAGCTGCCCAAAAGGATTTTATTTATATCTCGGATTGTTGTTTCGGGAAGGATGCCGATATCTGGCGTGATGAGGGGAAAATCGTTTATGGTCCTTCCTTCTGGTGGACCGAGAATGAAAATAACCGTGTGAAGGGATGGCAGCGGCTTCAAGAGATGGGCGTCGGCGTCCCCGATGGAGATGTTGTCCATGGTTTTGATGAGGCTTTTGAGTACATGGATAAACACACCGATGGCAAGACTCTCTTCTTCCCAAAAGTTGGAGAGTATAGAGGCAATAAAGAGACAGGGAAGGGCGTGAAAAATCGAGTACAGATGGCCGTGGCGCTCGAACAGGCCGGTTTTGGGCCATTCCGTGAGGACCTTGAGATTTTGATTCAGCGATCATGCCCAGGCAAAGAATTGGGTGTCGATGTCGGTTTCAATGGAAGGGATTATATCCGGCCTTTCCTCTACACGATAGAAGTGAAAGGAGAGGGAACAATCGGAGTTTGGGTGGAGGAGAATGGGATCGATGAGCATATCCTAAACAAAATAAAGCCTTCTCTCATCAAATCCGGTTATCACGGCAATATCAGCTTTGAGTTCTTTTGGGACGGAAAGAAAGTTAGAGTCCACGATCCAACGTCTCGTGATGCCTGGCCCTGCGGTGCGATTCAGTCAAGATACATAAAGAACTTTCCAGAATATACCTATAAGATTGCGGCCGGTCAGAACGTCCGAGCGGAAGTGGAGCCCGGCTATGTCACCCAGGTCGGAGTTTATACCGATGACATTAAGACGTGGGAAGTGATTCATTTCCCGAAAGAAATAAGAAAAGACATGGGATTCAGGCGTATCGTACAAAAGGCAGGAGACCATTGGTTCGATCCGGGTGATCACGTCGTAGCGACGGCGATGGGATACGGGAAAACTCCGAAAGCCGCAGTAGATGCGGCCAGTAAGATTGCTTCCCAGATCGAAATGGCCAATAGCTCCTTTCCTGCAAAGTTCGAGACGGACGTGCTTCAAATTATCAAAGAAGTGAATGCCATGAAGGGAGACGACTTTAGGTTTTAGGGGGGAAACTTGAAATTCATCTTTACCGATCAAGATCAATACTTCAAGGACGAATATCAGGAGGCATGGCTCAGTGAGGAAATGGGCTGGTGGACATCCGGAGGCGACATTTACATATGGACTCCTGGCCAGGAGAAATTGAAACAGATTGGTGTGGCGGTCCACGAGATGTTCGAGTGGTTTATTATCTGTAGGATTCTCGGAGACTTGAAGAAAACACATTGTATCCTGTTTAAATTTCTCTCCGATGCTACTCACAATATCGCCAACGTTTTAGAGTTCATAGTTAGTTGCGGAAGGGCCGACCAATTTTGGGGAAAACAAGATTGGTATGGTGGGAAGAATCAGGGTATGGCTTCAATAAAATAGGAGGCAAAAATGGGCGCCAATAAAAGACTTCGGGATATTCCAAGGCACGCATTGGTGTTTGTTCCGACTGACACCACAAAAAACTTTATCATCAAAGGGGGAGTCGGTCCTCCCAGTTATTCGGTATCTCCTGGGAAAGCGGTCGTAACTCTGATCGAGATCCCAAACTGGGCAAATACGGTTGCGACAGAATTCAAAGTTGCCGACCCAAACGGTAACACGATGTATGTTAAGTCATCTTTAACGCAAAATCAGATTTCACCTCCTGCTTTGCTAAAGGATAGGGAAGCTGGTGAGACGAATGATGCTGACTATCCAATCTTCGAGGGGTGCGTGGTTACTCTAACCTTGGCTGGGGCACCAGGAGGGACCGCTCTGGCTATCGGGAGCCCGACAACGACTGTAGCGAATGGTGCTTTTAACTTCAATATTGCAGGAACGGGATATTCGAAAGGTGCGGCAGCCGGAACTGCTCTGGCAGTAGGGACTATCCCTCAAAACAAATGGGGTATCTACAGATTTTCAATCGTTGCTGCCGGAACAATAACTGTAACCCCTGGATCGGCCAACGGGACCGGTTATGACTCCGAAGCTCTTGCTATCGCAGCCCTATCAGCTCTCCCGGCATCATCGGCAGACATGGGATACGTCACCGTGATGTCAACGGTATCTGGAGGGTTTGTAGAAGGCACATCCAATTTGAACGACGGGGGTGTGACAGCACATTATTACCCAATTGGTGGCACGGCCTACGTCACGATTTATTATAAGTGAGGTATTTCAAGTAATATACTCCAATGGAGGGGAGGAAGAAGATGGTGCCTCTATACATAGTAACATCGGACCGGACCACGGCCACTTATTTGCCGAGCGCCGGCTCCACGACAAGCACGGACGGGGCGAACAATAATCAACTGGACCGTTTGCTTCTTACTCTTACTCAGCTCCAAAGGGAAAAGGAAAAAGAGGATTTATCTAATCTGTCCAAAGAGAAACCAAAATTTGACCGGGTGATGAAGATGCGAAACACCGATGGGCAAGTGCGGTCATTACCTATCTGGAGACCGATGAGGTTGGTGAGTCGTGGAAATATTGGAGTGAGGAATTTTCAAGCGAGGTGAGATATGCCAGTAAAGATCAATCCTGAAGACTTAGGATACATCGCTGGGGTTATTGATAGTGATGGATATGTTGGATTGGGAAGGCAAAAAGAGAATAGACGTAGAGGTAGTATAACTGAAAATTATAAGCCGATGGTCGTAGTTACCCAAGCCCAACCAGAGGCGGTTGATTTTATTAGAATTTTTTTCGGTGGAAGTAACGGAATAAGTAAGCACAAAATAATAATCATAAGCCTGTATATAGATGGGGATTTTACGGGAATAAAACAGTATCGAACTTTTTAAGAGTGATACAACCCCATTTAAAGATAAAGAAAAAGCAGGCACAATTGGTTATAGAATTTTGCGATATTAGAAAAAAAGCGATTGAAAATAAAGTTATTTTAAAAGATGGTCAGGGTAAATTTATGAAGGGTAGTAGCAAAAATACCTATACTGGCATTGAAGAAAAATTATGGCAACAAGTAAAGGAACTAAATCAAACAGGGAGGATTTTTGATGAGCCCAGTTAGAGTCAAAAAGATTGATGGGTATAGAGTCAGTACGCCTTCGGGCGTAAAAAGCAAGAGTACAACCAAGAAAAAAGCTCTTGCACAAGAGAGACTTTTAAACATGAAGGAGCATGGAATTACTCCCAAAGGTGGATGGCGAAAACAAAGGGGAGTTCCATTAAGCTCGTTCACACCAAAAAAAAAGAAAGGGAGGTAATTATGGCTAGAGGAAAAGGAGATCCTTTTGATACTAAGAAAATGAAGTCAATGCCAAAACAGATGGTTGGACCTGGACCGAGGACTGGAATTCCACCCGTGGCACCTGTGGCACCCGGGATGGGACCTCCACCCGGAACCAGGAGAGCAACCACGTCTCCATTGAAGATGAAGGGAAGGCCGCTTTCTGCGTTCATGCCTTCACCCAAGTCTAAGCGGGGGAAGAAGGGCCAGAAGAGGCTTGCAGTCTAATTTTAAGTGAAGGGAAAAGACGATGGCGAAAAGCTATATTGAAAAAATGGAAGAGGCCGCAGGCATTACCGCTCCTAAGCCAAAGGTGCCCTACGGCAAGGGAGAACGTGTTGCACAAGGCGGGGTTGCTCGTCCATGGATAGGTCCACGTCCGTGGAGAGATGTTCCATTAACTCCAAGGGCTAAAGGGGGGCCTGTCTCTCCCGGGAGATCAAAGGTTATGAAAATGAAGGGTACGCCTTTGGCGGGATTTATGCCGGCGGGAGGCAAGAAGGCAAAGAGGGCGAAAAAAAGGATGAGGCGAGTTCCTGTTTAATTTCAATATTCCTCAGGAGGAATGAAATGGCAAAGCTAAGTTATTCCGAAAGAAAAAGACTTTCCAAGAGTCAATTCGCAATACCGAGCAAGGCTCCAGGGGCAGGGTCCTATCCGATTCCTGATATTGCACATGGTAAGAACGCATTGGCTCGCGCCTCTGGTAAACCGGTTGCGGGTAGGGTTAGAGCTGCGGTAAAGGCCAAATTTCCATCAATCGGTCAGGGATCGTCTCTGAGTTCGTATGCACCGACCAAGAAGAGGAAGAAATGAGCGATATCATCATTGGCGGGATGGCGGTTGATATTAGAAGTGGAAGGCCAAGAGATCGTAGTCCTACAGAGAGAGAAAAACTATTGGAGGGCCAGCTTGAAGCGGATGCCTCTGCTGGCATAGAGGCCGAACAGAAGCTAAAGACGAGGGCCGGAAAGTTTTTTGTGGCTATGGTCGAAGAGGAACTCCAGCAACTAATAGAGGAATTTGTGAATACTAATCCTCGAACTCAGACATGCATTCGAATGCTTGATAAACTTGGACGAGATATCCAGATTGGAGAGGCGGCAGCCAAAAGGTTGACGCGGATAAGATTGGGAAGGCAGGCAAGGGAAATACCAAATATAGAATAGATTGCGGGATTAAAGTTTTAGGAGACCATGATCATGTTCGAAATGGTGGTTCGGGCAAAGTGCAAAAAGGTTATCCAAGGAATTTATTTCGGCTATCGTAGCACTGTCCGGAAACTCCGAGACACGTTTATTATGGGCAACGTCCGTATGTTTGTCATAGTCGCACACATAGCAAGACTTTTTAATATTGGCTTCAAGAAATACCAATCGGGCGTGTTTGGAGATGGCGTTTCTAAAGGATTGCCAAGTCTTCCTTCCAGAAATCAAAGATGCCTTGGTTCTTTCTGGACTCATACGGTGGCTGAGACGGTAACAAGCCAAGCATCTTTTGTTACTCGCTTTTTCCTTTTTACCTCCGCAATCTGGACAAATGCGGTTAGGGGCAATCGGGCGGTTCCTAAACTTCTCATGCTGAAAGGAAGCCACACAAGACTTATTACAAAATTTCTTTCTTCGAGCTTCTTGAATTACTCTCACTATTTGAATTATTTTACCGCAGTATTGGCAGTGATTTGGAGAGGCGTAATACAGTACTTTGGCACGTTCGTAACAAACTTTATTGGCGGCCCTGCCGCCGAGCTGCCTTCCTTTAAGTGTAAGCATAAATTCTCCTTGTTATGGATTTTATTAAATATATCAGTAATGAAGGGACGTGTCAACAAAGTATTTAGAAAAATGCGGGGTGGCCCAGTCTGGTTAGGGCGTCTGGCTCATACCCAGAAAATTCGTTAGTTCAAATCTAACCCCCGCTACCATATATAGATTTGGATAGGAAATAAAAAGGCAACCCCCTAAGCTGATCACTTAGCGGGCAGACATACTGGAAAAAGGCGGCATTCGTGGGTGCCACGACACTCATGTTTGACCGCCTTTTTTGTTGCCCACACAGCATCCACAGTGCCCCTGAATACGCAAATGCGTATAAGGATTCGCACTTGGAAATACAAGAAAGGCTCCAACCCCTTAAAGGGATTCTTGGAGAGGGTGAAAACGATGGGAAAGCAATTGACGGCAAAAGATTTGAATCTGGACGACGGGTACGAGGAAGAGGAGGAGATCACGACTGGCAAGGGCCCCGGTGAGGATTCGTCCGAAGCCAAGTTTAAGGGATCTCCCGAACACGGAGAAATAGGCGCAGAAGCGGTCGAAAAGGAAGTGGAGGAAAAAAAGGCAAGGCAGAAAAAGGCTGAGGAGGATCGAGCGGCTGAAGAGCTGGCGAAGGTGGAAGGTGAAGACAAGGGAAAGACAGACGAAGAAACCCAGCTCGAGTACAAGGACCAAGCAGCCGCCGAGAAGGCTGTCAAAGAAGCCAAAAAGAAGATGACGGAGGCTACCACAAAGGCTAAGAAGCTGGAAACCGTTGTTTCAGATCTTCAAAAGCGCGTGGACGAAGCCGCCAGTAAAGCCCCGGTCACAGCCGCTGCCGAAAACCCATGGGATGTGAAACGTCAGAAGATTGCCGATGATACCATTGCCAAGGCCGCAGCCATACCATCTCCCGTACCGCCACAGGATCGAGAGGATCCGGAGTTTGATACCAAGTGGGCCGACTACCAGAAGAAGATGGGGGAATATAACGGAAAGGTAGCCCTTGTTTGGGCCGATGCACAAACCGAGATTGCCAATCTCGCATTCGAGGAGCGTGAAGAAGCCAAGAGAAACAAGGAGGCCGTTATATCCGCTGTTGACACTGCCCTGGAAGAGGCTGGATTGATTTCTGACAAGACCAGTCCGAAGGAGAAGGAACGTATTCTTCGACTGTTCTGGGACTTCTCGACGGACGTCTCAAAATCACTTCCTATGGAAGACCAGATCAAAGAAACCGCCAAGTTATGCAAAGACTTCGTTGATGAACTCAGAGGCGAGGAAAGGGAACGTGCCCGTAAGGAAAAGGAGAATCAAGAGAATCTCGAAGTTATCGGGCGCGGTGCGAAGGTAACAACCAAAAAAGAACCGGAGGCCTCTCATACGATGGGCGATGCTCAACGAGCAGCTCTGGAAAGGAGGAAACTCCGTCACTCACCATAAGGAGGAATAAACCATGGCAGACTTCACCTGGGAGTTCAGTGCTCCCACAGGCGTCTACAAGAATAATGCTTTGAGCGCGAAGCTTCGGGAACAGTCTATTGTCGAGTCCAAGTTCATGGATTTCGTCAGGACCGAACCTGGCTTCGGGAAGAAACGCGGCGAGTCACAAACCCTTACCCGGGCTGATCTTTTGACCCAGCCCACAAGTGCTGCTCTTTCGGAGCACGATCGGATCCCCGTGGATGACTTTGCTTTGTCCACCACGGCGATTACCGTGGCAGAGTATGGCCGTGCGGTGACGTTTAGCCACATGAGCCAGTTACTTGGAAAATTCGACCCGCAGGACCCGATTCAGAAGGCCCTCAGAAAGCAGATGACAAAGGCTCTGGACCGACTTGCGGCAACCGTTATGAAGACCACCTACCTCGTCTATCAACCGACATCTCTGACTGGTGGAGCCTTCTCGGCAGTTGCAGCACCCGACACACCGGCTCTTGTGAACGTAAACATCGCTCACCTGGGAGCAATTAGGGATGCCTTTTCTGACACCTATATCGTCGATCCCTATGAGGGTGATGACTATATTGGGTTGCTCGCCACAAAGGCGATGAGGGGGGTCAAGAATGACGATAACTTTGAAACCTGGAAGCAATATCTCCGTGAAGGGGATGTCTTCCACAACTCCGAGGTTGGAAAGATTGAGAGCATCCGGTGTATCGAGATCAAGGATACGATCTGTCTCGCCAACAACAAGGGGACAGGATCGGTTCTTGGTGAGGGGATCATCTTCGGAGACGACTTCGCAGCCATGATCGAGGCGGAAACGCCGGAGGTCAGAGTGCAGGTCAACTTCGGACAGGATCATGGGCGATTAAATTCAGCGGCCTGGTACGGAGTCATTGGCCTCGGACTCGTTTGGCCCCTTACAGCGACAGCTGGTAAGGTAAAAGGTTGCTATATTTCCAGCTCGTAATACGCATCTGCGTAGCGATTAGTTATAGGGATGGGTCGAATATGGCCCATCCTATTTCCCAACATGAATTTAATGTAGTTCAAAAACAAGGAGGTAACAAAAAATGGCTTATACCGATTCAAAAATTCAGGCGATTAACGAAGCAGTGGTATCAGCTGATGTTGGCACTTTTGCCGCAAGCGCAGTGGTTCTTTGCAGGGTAAATCAGGCCTGCGATCTTTTTGCAGTCGGGGCCAAGATCCTGGTTACACTTGATACAGCTGCTGCTATCATTACCGTCACCAGGAGATTGATTCCAGGCACCGGTGGTGATGCAACGGCAACGGCGGTGGCTGTAATCACCATTCCGACCCTGACTCCATTAGGGAAGATTGTCTGGAAGAATTGTCACTCCACAGTTGCCGGAGTAGTAGTCGTTGCTCCCGTAAAGCTCAATGCTGGCGATGAATTGGTGTTCACCGCTAATAGTGGTGGAGGCTCCATGATGTGGAGACCCTGGTTCGAGGCATATCCAAGGCCGGAAGTCAAGGCTAACAACAGCAACTTCCTCCAGAGTGCATAAACTAAACTGGGGAGGGGATTTTCCTCTCCCCATATCTCCGATGCTCATCGGGACAATTGTGTCCTCTTAGGGTGGTCGAGAAAGGAGGCTAATTGGCGAAGCAACACGCTTCATTCCTTTAACAATTTAACCAGTATCCTACTTCTGTAGGGGAAAACTATGGGAGGAAAAAACCATGATAAAAAGAGGAAATCTTGCAAGGGATCTTAAAATGTGGCTCATGAGTACCCTTCAGTTGGGACCGGGAATAGGAGATGTGTTCTATCTCTGCCCGGCTGCCTCGGCTACGAGCAATTATCGGCAGTGGTTGGTAAACCAGGGAGTTGATGGGGCTCACATCTTTGCTACTTTGGCAGATGCCTATGCTGCCGTGACCGATTACAGGAATGATGTGATTTGTGTGTTCCCTGGAAATTATCTTGAAACAGCTACACTCCTCTGGACAAAGAATTTTGTCCATCTTGTTGGGGTTGGTGGATCAAATTTCTTCAGCGATTGGAGTCTGTTAGGGACTACAATCTATACCACGGGAATAGCCATTGATTATGTCATTAACCTGACGGGCAAGCGCAACACGTTCCATAATCTCTGTATCAATAATTATGGGGCCAATGCAGCCTGTTTATCGCCAGTCAAGGTAAACAGCTATGGGAACAGTTTCTTTAAAACTGCTTTCCTCGGAATTATGAACTCTACCCAGATTGCTACTGCTGGTTGTTCTTCACTCGAAATTGGTGCCAATGGTGCTTACTCTATCTTCGAGGATTGCACAATCGGACAGATGGCGTGGGGGGCAAGGACATCTATTACACAGGGACACTTATTGTACAGTGGCGCTGGGGGCAATGGTCCTTCAGAGGTTGAGTTCCGCAACTGTATTTTTAAGTCCTGGGCTGAAACGGCTGGTGTACCAATGATTTATATACCCAATACATGGGGAGCGGACCATTTGGAAAGATATAAAGATTGTCTGTTCTACAATTTCTGGACAAACTGGGGAAACAAGTGCACATCAGTTTTTAAATGGGGTAGCTCTATTGCCACCCAAAGTCACGTTCTCGAAAATTGTACTGGAGTTGGCTATACTTATTGGCAAGCAGCAGGTACTGGGGAGTGTGTAGTTACTGCCATGCCAATTACTGCTACTGGCGGTGGATTGGGAAGGATACCTACGGCTGCAGTTGGCAGTTAACGTCTAACGGGGGGGCTTTGTCCCCTCCGTTTTATTTTTGTAGGGAGGATTAGATGGAAATAACTTGCCCATTGTGTGGAGGAAGCGGACTGATTGGAGAAAAAATCTGTACTTTATGTGAGGGGAAAAAGGTTACTTCAGACATATTAGAAGTGATTCAGTATTATGCGGCTCAAAACAAGATAGTGGCGGATTCGATTAAAGCGTATGATGCCGTATTCGCCAACCTCATCCCAACCTGTAAAATAGGAAATTGTATTGATGGGGGAGAATGGGGGGCTTTGACTGCCGACCAAGTGGCCGGTGTTAACAGAATTATGTCATGTGGTTTTGTTGACATGGGGCAGGGAGAATGGGCGAGAGTATCTCTTTGGGGAATTTTTGCTGATGGCAGCAAAACCAGGGCGGCTCTCATTGCTATGTTTAGATAGAGCAGAAGGATTTACACAAAACTAAATTAGAAAGGAGAGTCTTTATGTTACCAAAACCAGCAGTACCGGAAGGATCGAGAATGGTGTTGAACGGAAAGGAGTTTTGGACGATTCACAATTTCACGACGGAACAAGGCAATGTCCTCGAGACGACGGGTGGGGACTACATTCTTCTGAACGGTGAACTGGTAGAGGACAGATCACTTCTTGAGCTTATTCCTGACTACCACAAGCAGAAGGCGCTGGCGTGGTGGGATCAGAAATTCGGAGGGGTGGGGAAAGAGGAAGAAGCACCGCCCGCTGGCAAGAAGATGACAAAGGCGGAATTGCTGGTCCAGATTCAGTTCCTGCAGGCACAAGCCGAATTGATGGAAGATGAGGAGCCCACGGGGCCAGAGGAAGCGGCTGAGGCGGTAACCGGAAAGGCAGAGAAGCCGAAGGATATTAAGGAGTCGAAACGCACCTCTGGGAGACCTAAAATAGACAAGGGACCAAGCGTGCTAAAAGAGATGGGTATTAACGTTTAATGGGGTCCCCAGATAAATGCCCATCCTGTGGAGAATGCAGTTGGAAAAAGGTGAAGAAGGGCCGGAGAACCTTTAAGGTGTGTAAGGTCTGTGGGCACATTAAGGAGGATTAGGTATGGCCGATCAAACCGTAAGCGAAGGGTCTATTGATCCCAACCCAGGAAATACTTATGTAATTCACTGTAAAAAGTGTGGACAGATCTTCCTCGATGACCCAGATTGGGCGGGATGCTGCCCCTTTTGTGGATTTAGGTGGGAAGATGAGAATTAGAAGGAAGAGCCTAGGAGATTGTGGAGTTACTTGGAATATGTTTCCAAGTTCTACTGTCTTTAATGTTGTATATCGTAGCCCTGGATATACCAAAGGATATACCTATTTCTTTTGGGGATCGAGGATCTTGCCTGATTTTGATTACGTCAGCATCAGTAAGTTTGGCCTTACAATTGCGAGATCCATAAGTTTGCCTCTTTTTCTTGCAACAGTCGTCCATATTATCCTGAGGTGTTCCAAGAAAGAGGTGCTGAGGATTTACGCAAGATGGGTTGTCACAGGAATGAAGTACCCAAAAGCCCTGTGGAATAGGACCATTATGAATTTCCCAAGAAACACGATGGGCACGAACATCTTTTCCGTTACCATTCCCAATTTGTCCATACCCTTGTCTATTTTCTCCTCCCATCCAGAGCCAACACCCACTGTTAGGTTCGGGTATAACAAAATTTTCAAATCTATCCTCAAGTTTTTGTCTGCACCAGATTCCAAGCCTACGAATACCCAATCTCTGAGCCTGACAACTGATTGTGTTGAACGATCTGTGAAGCAATGTAACAAGTTCATCCTCGGAACCAGTTGGATAAAATTTGCGAAGAATGTCAAATTCTTCCTTCGTCCACTGAGCCCCGAGAATTCTACGAATCCCCATCCTTGTGGCTTTGGTGCGGATTGTGTCAAAGGTTCTGTTGAACATAGCAGAAAGGGACTCCTTGGAATCGGTGGGGAAATATTTGCGAAGAATCTCCAACTCAGATTCAGTCCATGTTTTCATGCTTCTCCTTCTTCACTTTGTCCCACAAAGCCGATTTGCACCGTGGGCAGATTCTTACGTCGGTTTGTCGCGGAGTCCATGTGTATCCGCAACGTTTGCACTTTAGCCGAGGAGGTAGTTTGATTTTCATACTTATAAGTATACATTTGCGTAATTTGATTGTCAAGAAAGAAAGGAGATAAATCAAATGGAAATGGTCAGTCTCGAACTTCCAAAGAAAACGAAAAAGGAACTAAAGGCCGAAACGATGCCTACCCCTATTGGAGGCGAAGGCCCGAAATATCCGTATGGCCTTCAAATTCGGTTTGAATCCGAACAGGTTGCGAAGCTACCTCAGCTTGAAAAGGTGAAAATCGGTGAAGAGCTCACCATTCAGGGAGTAGGGGAAGTTACCGAAATTCGGATGAACGAACAGAAGGAAGGCAAGAAGAGGTACACGGTGGAGTTTCAATTGAAGAAAGTTGGGATTCAGGAACCTTCGGGCAAAAAAGATACTCTCATTGGCGTGATCGAGAAGTCAAAAAAGGGTCTGAAGTAGGGGAAAGTCATGAATGTCGGTGAAATAATTAACCTTACGCGAAGCACGGTCCTTGACGATACAATTGAGCCCTTTTTGTGGGGAAACGATGAGATTATCCATTATCTGAATATTATTACCGAAGAACTCTACCGGGAAACATTACTGGTAGAAGATCGATCTACGGTTTCTCTTACTCAGTTTAAATTGCTCAGTAATATGGGCCTGTACACCATTGATGATCGAATACTCAACATCAAAGAAGGTGCCTACCTCTTGCATCATCATGAAAATCATCGTCATAGAACTTTGATAAGAACATCTGAGGCTTATATGGATCAACTCCGAAGGGGTTGGAGAGAAGAGCATCATCATGGAGGGGAATGGCACACCCCGGAACGGTATATCCCGGAATGTGGTAGGGGGTACTTCTACATATACCCAAAATACCACAGAAAGGGAGAGGTAGTAGGGGTTTTGAGTATTTCATTTACGGCAGCAACGAGTCAGATTTCAATAACTGGAGTGGATGAAGACGGAAATCCATGGAACTTCACGACCCACTATGATGTAGGGGACGAGATCAATATTTCCGGGACGGTCAAAAACAATGGTTATGTAACGGTCGCTTCGCTCACCGCATCCGAGATCACCATCAACCAAACTTTGTTCGATGAATTCCTGACGAGCGCTACGCTTCGGAAGGTCTGTAACACTCTCATTACGGTGGTCAATCGCTTACCCCTGGCTCCATTCACCACTGCTGATATCACTGCGAATCCTCCTGTAGCCCCGGAAATCAAGACAATATATCACCGGGAATTGATCTATGGAATAGGCAGGGAGGCCTTTCTGAAAGAAGATACACAGACTCTCGACCCAGCATCGTCAGATAAAAACGGGAAACGGTTCGAATTGCTTAAGGCGAAGGTCAAGAAAGACCTGATCTTCTTGGATCGATCGGAAAGGCAGGTTCGATCCGGTAGATCTGGAATCTGGAAGAGTTATTAGGGATAAACGATGCCTCAGCCAAATTTTGAATATAAAAATATTGTGGGTGTTTCGAAGAAGCGGGATCCAACCAGGATCCCAGCTGGCTATGTGCCTTATGCCATGAACATCGATTCCGATAATGACAAGAAATTGCATCGGCGCAGAGGAAGGACGCTACTTGATGACGAAAGCACCCACAGCATGTGGTCAAACGCCTCCATTTGCCTTTGCGTACAGGCGGGAGATCTTAAAGAAGCGACTCTAAATTTTAACACCATGACCTTCACCTACACCACCATTCTTTCAAATGTGGGTGATACAGAGATGATCTTCCAGGATGTTGGGGACATGGTATTTTTCTCAAACGTCGAGAAATTTGGATACATCAGAGAACACGTGGCTCATGGTATTCCAGAAGTTGATCAGGAATTCAAAAAAAGAATGGTAGCCGGACACCTGATGGAATATTGGGATTCCCGACTCTGGGTGTTTCAGAACGGTCTTCTTATTTATTCCGATGCTACGGAACCATGGGTCAGGGACGAAAGGCATAATTTTGTCTCGTTCGTAGGAAGGGGAAGGATGTTGAAGGCGGTTAAAGATGGCCTTTATGTAAGTGATACCAAGCGATGCGGATTCCTTCAGGGAGGTGCGGGAGATCCACCTAAATTCAATTATACCGAAGTGTGCGATTTTCCGGCCATCGAGGGAATGGCCATCTCAATCGTACACCAGACATCTGGAACGGCCCTCGTCGGTGGGCGGACAGAGAAGATCGTGCTCTGGGCTACGCAAGACGGTTGCTACATGGGACTTCCGGGTGGGCAAGTCAATCGAGTTACGGGAGATCATTTCTGGATAGATGGAGCGGCTAGAGGAAGAGCGATAGTTCTTTACCGGATCCTTAAGAATCAGGTAAAGATCCGGCAATTTCTAGGGACCTATGACCTAATACCTGGCTATGGTGGAACAGAGATAGCATTAGAAATTCCGGCAATAGAGGTCAGTGGGCGTATAACCACAACTTAAATCACGCATTTGCGTAAAGGAGGACAGGAAGATGACAGTAAAATATTCGCAGGCTTTTTTGAATGCAATCATGGGAGGAAGAGGGGTAAGAGGGAACCTCGAGGACTTCGTGCTTGATGCTTATGAGGGGGTTTGTCCAACGAATCCCGAGGACGCACGGACCGGGACAAAACTGGCACGATACACCCTCTCGGGGGGTACTGTTGCCGTAACTGACCGAAGTACCCCAAGAGTCTACAAGCTTGTTCCTGCGACTGGTCACGCGGTAGGCTATACCATCAATATCAACGTAACGGTGGAGAGTGTGCTTACGCTTCACACCTACACATGTGGGGCAGCTGAATCGGATCAGACAGTTGCAGTCGGGGTTGCTCGAATGCTCAACGACATTCCTCAGATTCAAGCTATTTGTGAAGGTGACTCCGTAAATATCTGGGCACAATGTCGGATCGCTGGACTTGCCCTAACGATTGCTGATGCAACATTGGGAGGTAACAGTTACGCCATCACCGTGACAGCGAAGGTCAGTGCCGCAAGAGTGAATACTCTTCAGTTCGGCGCACCGGTTGCGGGCGTGATTTCCAAACCTACCGGAGATACCTGGCAGTGCTCAAGCAATCTGGCCACTGGCGTCGCTGGCTACTTCACCGTCTGTACGCCAGACGATACCGGAGCTCTTGACTCAACCTACGTTCTCAAACGGGTTCAGGGAACACTTGCTACCGTGGGTGGAGACGCAACGATTGATCCATCGACGATTACCGCTGCGGCCGTCTCAACCGTCAATACGTTCTCACTGACGTTACCCACTTCCAAGACATAAGGTGGGTGAATGGCCAATACCCTGTGGTTTGCACTTAATTTACCTGCCATAGAGACCGAACTTGATATTAGTGGGAGTGTCATTTCGGTTAATCTAGATATCCCTGCCATAGAATTGGGTGCCAGTATCTCGCAGGGAGCGGTACTCAACTTTCCACTTGAAGTCCCTGTTCTGGAAGTCTCTGCTACCATAAAAAGCGGGGAGAAGCTATCTGCTTCTCTCCCCATGCCGGCAGTAAAGCTTTCTTTTAGGATTGCTCCTCGTAACGAGATGGATGCCTCGCTTGACATTCCGGCAATAGAGGTTTCTCTTCAGATTATTCATACTAAGATTGATGCCGCACTTGTCATTCCAGCCCTGAGATTATCTGGGGGCATTAAATCTGGAAATATATTCAGGGGAGAGATTGACATCCCGGCCCTGAAATTATCTGGAACCGTTATATCGGGGAGTTTAGTCAGTGGAGCGATTAAGGTTCCAACTTTAGAATTATCAGGAACCTTAATATCTGGTGGTATTCTCAGTGGGGCGATTGAAATTCCTGCCCTAACGCTTTCTGCTACCTTTGTTCACCAGAATCAACTGGTATTTGCCCTGGATATCCCATTTATTGACCCATGGCTTGAAATAAAGGAGTTTCAGGCATTCAATGTCGCACTTGACATCCCGGCATTTGTTTCGACTCGAAAGGGATTTGTGATGAATTTGAGCCATTTTGGGGTTACAGACTACTCTGGATATTCTTTTAACTCCTTTTGCGACTATCATGGACTCGGTATGTACATTGGAGCCTCTGAGCAAGGGATTTTTCTTTTAGATGGAGATGATGATGCTGGGGTCAGGATTGATAGCGCAATCCAAACTGGGACTGAGGATTTGTGGAGGGATGTCATAAAGCGACTTCGAGAAGGATGGATCGTAAAAAGAGGGGGGCCAATTTCCATACAACTTATCCTTGATGAGGGAAGAATAGATCCGATAACAAGGGTCCTGAATACAAATGGGACTTTTTCCGGGGAAGAAAGGGTCAAATTTCCACGGGGATTGAAGAACAGATTTATGTCCTTCGTGATAAGAAACCTTGATGGAGCCGACTTTGACCTAGAATCATTCAGGGCAATGGTTGATCCAATAACACATAGAAAACGATAGGAGGATTCGATGGAAGAGGAAAAGAAAGAGGAGAAAAAGGATATCGTCCTTGAGGTCCAGGACGTAATCATCAGTCACGGAATAAAAATTGAGGAGGAAGAAAATGGGTAAATCGGTAGCAGATGCTGTATTGGATGCAGCTCTTGGCGTAGTCCAAGCCTGCACTCGTGTGGATGTAACCAGTGATGTAACTACTCCAACCGACTTAACTAATACCCTCGCTTATGTTGCGATGGCCCCTGGGGATTATGCAATCGCAGAAGGGGATTCATCTGGCCGTAAAATAACTACGGCACAAAAGGCTGGCGTATCTGTGACGGGGAGCGGAACTGCTCTGCACATTGTTTTAAGTTTGGGCGGTGTGATCAAACTTACAACCACCTGCACATCCCAAGTCTTAACAGCCGGCAATACCGTCACAATCCCGGCCTTTAAAGAAGAAATAGCGGACCCGACATGAGTTGGCTTGATAATTTTGATAGCACACTCGATACCAATGTCTTCGGAACATCCGTAGCCGGAGATGGAGCTGTCTCCAATGCTGGGGGTTCGTGTAATATTACAATGTCCGCTGCAGCAGCTAACGGGGCATTGGTTTATGTCAAGTCCGCCATAGACACGACAAAGGATTTTGTCTACACGATGCGGCATTTGATGGATGGCACGGTTAATGGCTATGTCCATTTGCTCTGTCTCGAAGATGGAACCCCGGCATGTGACACATTTACTAATCAAAACGCAAAAACTCCCGTTGTGGTTTACTACGTTCAGAGCGCTGGGAAAGTTTACATAGAATATAAACAGGTAACTACCGGTACGGTTTATTATTGGACCGGTAGTACTTGGAGCACATCTTCTACCGGTTTTTCCATAGGACAGGCTTATTGGATAGACATTTCATTAATTGTCAAGGGAGGCTCCTTTAGAATTTCTATTAGGGCATTTGGGGATACCATGTCAATAGCTGAAACTCTCCCCGTTGCCTTTTCAGGTATAAAAGCCTATACAACCCTTTATCTTTACTGGGGTGAACCATGGACGGATTATTATTATATTACTTCAATGAAAACCGACTTTTGCAAATTTTCGAATGACCCCGTGATGATTGCTTTTTACAACGGGCAGGTGAGCACAACTCAATATATTTTTAGAGCGCTTTCTTATGATAGCGGAGTTAAATTTCACCGATGGGATGGATATAATGCTTCGATTGCTGCCCTGAGTGGAGAAAATACGGTCTATGCTCCTAATCCTATTTGGTTCAATGGAAAGATTTATCTTTTTTACACAGCCTACCGGAACGGTGATGCAAAATATAGAATTCGCCTTGCTTACTCGGCAGATCTTGGGGCGACATTTACCGATGTGGGCTATATGGATACCCCGGGAGCTGCGGGGACATGGGATGTTAATGGACATGGATTTTCTGCCGTTACCTATGATTTGGCCTCAAGAACATGGCATATGTATGTTGGGGGGGTCAATGTATCATCGGTATGGCAAATTGGACATTTTACATCGGGCTCTGTCTCTGGTCCCTGGGTTGCAGATCCAGCTAACCCGATAATTTTAGTTGGTGCAGGTGGATCGTGGAACGATACAGTAGTAGCACCAGGAGATATTTTTGTTCAGAGAGGAGAAATTACCCTCTATGGTCAAGGGGAGAAATCTGGAGGGGTTTATCAAACGGGAATATATAGATCAAGAGATTGGAAAAATTTTACGCCAGATCCATCCAACCCAATAATTGCAAATGATGCAACCAAGACGACTGCGGCGAGCAGCGTTGCCGCCGGAGTAACATCAATTCCGGTAACAAGCAGTGCTCCATTTGTACAATGGGAAATAGTTTGCATCGGAGATGCCGCCCATAGGGAGCTAAACAGAATTTTCTCCATTCCAGATGGTACTCATATAAATTTGGTCTATCCGACTGCCTTTGCGTATACAACCCCGACAGTTAGGACTCCGCTCTATGGAGCGATATCGGGTGGGGGAGTTTCTGGGAATGTGGCTTATATCAGTGCATTCCTTGATACAACTCTCCAGACGGAATTTGCTACTCGTTGGGAATATACGGGGGCTTGGGCCTATAAGCCTGGAGCAGCCTTGAGTGCGTCATGGGACCCTACGAAATCACTCCCACTGGGCCTTGGGGCATATGAGGATAAATATTCATCTGAAAACTTTAAGCTGATTCACTATCCAAACATTTCGGCAATGAATAGGAGGGGAGTTCTTGCAAGAACACAACCTGTTCATGCGTATGGCAGAAGGAGGTAGTTATGGCAGTAGGAGATGAGGTACTTCACACGCTTGCGGCTGATGCTGGGGTAGATATTTTGGCAATCCAAAATAATCTGGTATCAGCGACTGCCAATATTTCCCCCGCAGGGTACATGGTTAGCAAGAAGGCCAATTATGGTGCTGCCCTCCGATCCGCTGTTGCTTCGGCAGATAGTGGAGACGTTCATACCAAAAATGGTTCGGCAAAGGCTCTCGGAAATTCAAGTTTAGTTGAGGTTTATGCGACCTTCTCGGTGGCCTCAGCAAATGCTAAAATCTGCTTGGTTATGCATGATGCGGCTGGTACTCCGATTGCCCTTGGCTTAACTGAATCAATTACATTTATTGGAGATTCAGCACTTACAGACGGAACTCGATATTATTCGGCCCGATACATTTTTGACTGCGGCAAGGCGAACTGGGTTTGGCCTCTGGTACAAAGTATTTCTTCTGGAACCGTTACGATATATGTGGAGCCAATCTGATGCTTCCTAATTGGATAGTTCCTATTATTTGCGGAGAGTTTCAGTTGGCCGTGGACAATTTAGCCCATGCCAACGCTATTGATGGTGTTGCGCTCACGCAGGTCCATAATCTTACGGTTGATGCTCTAAGCCACGCCAACGCCATTGACAATATTGTTCTAACCCAGATTCATCTCTTGGTAGTGGAGGCTCTTTCCCATGCGCATGCCATTGATGGTGGACTGACCTTATTTCAGATCCATCAGCTTGTCGTCCAAGCCATAAATCATTCACACGCCTTGGGTGGAGTTAGCCTTTCCCAGGTTCATAACCTTGCGGTGGCGAACCTTGCCCACGCGAATACGATCGATAATATTGCGCTTACGCAGATCCATAATCTGATTGTCCAAGTTCTCTCCCACACCCACTCTATCGATGCACCTACGCTGACACAGATCCATCAGCTTGTCGTCCAAGCCATAAATCATTCACACGCCTTGGGTGGAGTTAGCCTTTCCCAGGTTCATAACCTTCTTGTGGATAGTTTAGCACACGCTCACGGGATAGGGAATGTTGCTCTTCTTATTTCATTCATTTTGGTGGTAGAGGATCTAATCCATAGCCATTCTTTGGGGACAGTAGATTTATCTCAAAACCATTTTCTTATCGTCCAGGCACTTCAACACCTTCATAGAATTGATGCAATTAGCGTATTTCAGGTCAAAGCGAAAGTTCTAGAGAAATTCGGATATCAATTTTTAAAATTGAGACCTGGTGAACCTGGAAAAGAAGGAGATTTTGCTTATGAGAAAACCTCCTTAAAGATGCCAGATCAAGCGCCAGAGGGAAGTTTTGCTTATCAAAGGGTCCGCCTTAAGAATGTGACAGAGGAATCGTAATGGCAAAGAAAGACGATACGCAGTTAGATGATTGGAGATACAGATACCCTTCCGCAGAAGTCTCGTGGAACCTTACCGGAGATCCGGCCTATTGCCAACAGTTTGTTGGGGAAGCCAAGAATATGCTCTATCAGTTGAAAAACAGGATGAACATAGCTGTTCCAAAATTGAAATCGCTTCAAGACAAACGTTCGCCCGTACCTGGAACAACTATCATTGTGAGTTCAATATTTGGTCAGGACTTTATTGAAATTGATGCAGGTAGGGCAGGACTCCCTTCCTGTTCGATTACAATCCTTGATCTTCCTGATGCTATTCCACCAATGAAATGGTACGCTCTCGGAAAAGAAACGTTTACAAAAGTTGGAGGTGGATGGGTAATAACGGCACCCGATGGGAAACCTGAGGTAGAGGGTGTTGACTATATCAAGACTTATTATAGATTGAATTTAAGGGATTGCAATGATTGTGCCCCTATTGATTTTTCAATTTGTAAATCAGATGAATTAGCCTTACCTATATGCCATCCGTATACCTACGATGCTACGAAACTTCTTTACCTGGGCGAGCCTGTTCCCTATTTTCAGGGATTTCCATTAAAGGTTCCTCCGGTACTCCCTGATCCCAAGAATCATCTTATCTATAGTTTATATGATTCTGGTCAGGCGGAGATTATAAGGTTTGGTTCAGATTCCCAAGGTTCGTATTTTCTATGGAAAGCCTATACAGAGTGGGGGGTATATCCTCCTACATCTATCACCTTTTCAAGGACTGGATTAGGATATCTTTTTTTAAAGGCATTCGTTCAATTTCAAGGAAGAGACCTTTGTAAGTTTGAATCTATTGTAAAGGTAGATTGCTGTAAAAAGGATATAAGTCGAAGAAGTATAAAGCAACCAGATAGACCAGGTATGTCTGGATTGTGGTGGGAATCAGAATCAGGTTCTTTTCCTCAAAATTGTTTTAATCAGCCTTTTATGAATTACGGAGCCATGAAGATGTGTGAGGTTCCGTCTGAAATATCACTTGACGACTTGCTCACAATGGCGTGTACTCCAGTGAAGCCAGTTGGATTTTATGTTCTTCCCCAAATTAACGGAAGCTGTCTTCCGTATAAGTGGGAGCTAATTGGTCCTGGAAGGTGGACAACTGGGGGAAATTTTTCTGAAATTGGGTATTATAACTGTGCGGAGGCGGACTGTCACAGTGAGATTACTATCGACGTTACGGATCGGTGTGGGACAGTTGCTACGGTTCATGCTGCCCCATGTTGCGGGATAGTATCGGGAATGTATATTCTATATACCTCCCTTCTTATGGGGTGTGGCACAAGCCAGGAATTAATGGCGGAACAAGGATGTGGTCCCTATACATGGGCAATAACCAGTGGGGGAGGTACATTAACGGTAGAAAACGCACGTGGTAATCCGGTAATATATACGGCTCCAGCCACAAATGTAAATTGTGTAGATAACCCGACCATTACGGTTACAGATTGTTGCGGAAATAGCGCCTCAATAAGTTTGGCGATTAATTGTTATCCTCCTTCAACCGCATATGCTCTTGGGTGGGGTGATTGGACCTTATGTATACCATGTACTGTAAGCACTGGATGGGTTCCTGAGTGTGGTTATGCAAATTATTGTAAAATAATATATAACGGAAAAGAGTGGAGTTGTGATGGAACACTTCTTTCCAGCTTTAACCAAGATTGTGGAACAAAACAGATGACTTGTTTCTATTCTGGTGATGGTCAGGGATGTGATTCTGGATGTCCGTGCAAGTTGTGTGATGAGCCTGGAACTGGGAGTAGCCCTTGGATTGGTTGCAGGGCGGAGGGAGGGGGTTGTAATTCAGGTTCAGACTGTGCAATTCCATGCGGTTCAATAGTTGATGCACGGACGGATGCTATGAAACAAAACGGGTGCTGTCCACTTAATCCGTTAACTGGATTACCCTATTCTTAAAGGAAGAAGAAATGGTTTTTGATGCTTGTGATCATCAAATTAGACAGATTGTGATTGAAGCGGCGAAAGAAATCCGAAAGGCTAAGGGACTGCCAGAGGAAAAGAATATTACGATTCTTTTTAATGAAACCGCACCGATTTTGGGTGTTTTCGTAAAACAGATAAATTCTGCGCAAACGGCCAGATTGCCGGCACCTCATGAAATGGTGAACGAAAAGACTGGGGAATTTATTATCCCTCGTAAGGACTGTCCTCAATGTGGACGTAAGGGTGGATTATCACTTAAATCTATATGTCCATCTTGTACTGATTCAGAAGGAGGAAAGTATCATACGATGTATTCATGCGAAGAATTTGGGCCTTTTACAGGAAAACCGATGGGATGTGGGTTTAAAACGGAGAAATCAGAAATGTTTATGGTACAGCGAATGTCTGAAGCGAATCCAGATTGGCAAGGTGGAATGAAGGCCGATATGGGAATAAAAACAATAACCGATACGGGTTTAAAATAAGGAGGCTACAATGTCTAATGGCACCCCTGGCACCGTTGGCGGTGTCCCTATTTATGAAGTGGCGATGGTCGAGGTTGAAAAACAATTCGATCTGGCCCGAGACTATGTGACGCAGGCAAGAAATTTGGCTGAAGGACTCTTGAATAATCTTGCGACCATCTCCGGTCAAATCAAGCAAATTGATACAAACGTCGCGCTTGAGGGTGCCGATTATTCCATTACTCCATTCACCGAGACGACACCTACAAAACCTGATACCTCAATGAACATTGGATCGCCTCCGGTCATACAAACCTTTAGTCTTGATCTGCCTGTTCCTGATAGCGCGATGAACATTGGATCGCCTCCGGTCAGACAAGCCATTAGTCTTGATCTGTCTGTTCCTGACAGCACGATGAATTTTGGATCGCCTCCGGTCAGACAAACTTTTAGTCTTGATCTGCCTGCTCCTGATATAACTTTTAACATTGGATTGCCCCCGGATAAAGGTAATCTTAAAACCATTGATCTCAGCGGCTTAGCCATTCCAGACATCAGTGGCCTTGTTGTTCAAACCGATCCCATCAATCCTGCTGCGGTAACGTATGAATCACCATTGCTGACAGCTCTCAAGGCACGTTTATTAGCTGATGTCCAGACGGACATAGATAGACCATCTGTCGAAACCGCAAAGTGGAATAGGGCGAGAGCAAGGGATTTACTGCTCCATCAGGATATGTTGGCCCAGAAACGTGCCGAGTGGTCCAAGAGCGGTTTACCTTTGCCGGATGGAGCTTTATCGGCAGCAGTTGAATCTGAGGACATCAGATATGCAAATGCGTATGATGACAGAAGCGGCCAAATTGCAATTGAAGAGTCAAACCTTGCCATCCAGGTTCGGCAGTCAGCAATCGCTCAGGCTACCCAACTCGAAAGCATTTTGATGAACTTCCTTCAAACGACTCAGCAGAGACTTTTTGAGGCCTCGAGAGCGACCGTTGAGGCCAAAATTCAAGTTTATAATATTGAAATCGGAAAATATCGAATTATGACCGATATTTATCAAGTGGTTTCAAACGTGAAGATAGCTGAAGCAAAGAATTCTGTCGATATTTATACAGCTGAGGTGGGAGCGTACAGAGTAGGGGTCGATGCAGAGATAGCGAGGGTAGACGCTCCCATAAAAGTGTATCAAGCCGTTTCAAACGTAAAGATAGCTGAAGCCAGAACCCTTGTGGATACATACGTAGCTGAGGTGGGAGCGTACAGAGTAGGGGTCGATGCAGAGATAGCGAGGGTAGACGCTCCCATAAAAGTGTATCAAGCCGTTTCAAACGTAAAGATAGCTGAAGCCAGAACCCTTGTGGATTCATATGTGGCTGAAGTAACGGCGTTTAGAGTAGGGGTTGAGGCAGAATCGGCCAGAATTGATGCCTTGGTTAAGACCTTTAATGCGGAAGTTGATGCATACAGGGCTAATATTCAGGCATATCAGGCATTAAGTAGCGTTGCGATTGAGATCTTGAAGACGCAAACGAATCTTGCCATTTCGAGGGCAGGGCTCTATCAAAAAAATGCTGAAATCCAGATCAACGAGTACGAAGCTCTCACCGGATTAAGGATTGAGGTTGTCAAGGCTATGGGAGCCATCGTTGCCCAAGAAGTGGCCGGTGCATTGTCGAGTATCCATGCGGCTGCATCAATGAGCCGTAGCGACAGTGCGAGTGCGACTGAGACCATATCCAGCACATAGGGTTAAAGGAGAAAATCATGGAACTATCACAGGATTGGCACAAACGGACGAATGTGAGGCTGGTTGATATCCTCTCGGATATCCTGAAGGAGCCAAGATCTCCGAAAGTGCAGAAGCCGACACATGGTTATACGATAGCCGAGAGGGCGCCGGAAGTAGTGACGGCCCCTGGAGTATACTTCCCTGCAAAAAAAGGTAATGTCATACCGTTGGAATCAAGACAAGACGGGGGAGAAGTAAGCCCTGGAGGGCAACCCCCGGACTGGAAATCTTTGTTTACACCTGAAATGGAGCAGAATTTCCAGGGATGGTATGCAGAGCGTGCAAAGAATATGGGACTTAATCCAAACCCAGATGATCCGAGACACTTTTATGACACCCGAGGAGCTTGGCTAAAAGGGCATAGGAGTATAACGGAACATTTACCAGATACCTATAAGTTACCAGGGCACCCGTCTTTCAGCGATCAATCAATATACTATAGACCCGGAATGAAAGCTGGTAGGTGGGAGGGGGGTAAATATATCCCATCGGAGGGAGGGTTGAGTTCTTTTGCCCCGGAAGGGAAGCAAACATTAACGACAACCCCTACGGAAGCTGGATCAACAATTCCACTTGTCCCGAAGCAAGAGGGTGGAGAAGTTAATCCAAGCCTTTTTAAAGAGACCTCTTATGAAAATTTGGGAGCTTCCACCCAACAAGGAATTGAAGCGGGACGTAACACATCATTATTAAAGTCTACTCCTATCCATGTCTCGCCATGGGTTTCTAATTTGGAGTCGTTAGAACCGAAGCCTCTACCACTGACATCCACACTTTCTTTAGCCTCATACGCTCCTCAGCGTAATGCGGATCAGGCGGATACCGATACGGCAACGCCACCACCTCCGCCACCCCCTGCTGTTACGGAGGGATTAAATCCTCCTCCATTTAGGGAGAATACGAGATCCCCCGTGTTTCGTTCCGATCAGTTGGCTGCTTACAATAAGAAGTATGGAATTGCTCAGGAGCCAGATTTATACGAGCGTTTAAAAGCGGCATCGGGGGCTCCTGGCATGACACCACTATTGTCAAGGCAAGAGGGAGGAGCAGTTTCTCCTGATCCTCTTGAAGGTCTTTCGGAAGAGGAGCGCAAAAGACGTGCGGAACTGCTAAAAACAGCGTTTCCGATAGAATCTCTTGCTTCTTCTCGTGTGCCAACTGTGACTGTTCCCAAGGCTCAAAAGGTGGAACAGACACCGATCGCAGGGACTGAACCCACCAAACCGGTAGAGGGCGGTATATCGGGAAATCTTTCTGATATTAATAAAGAAGTTCTTCCCTCTGGAGAAACCCGTTATTCCATACGCGGTGCAGAAGGTCAAGGTGGAATTACAACTCCTAAAGGATGGGTTCGTCCTACCCAGGAAGAGGCATTGGAGACATTAAGGCCAACGTTAGAGGGGGGGGCAAAAACCAGACGAGAGCAAGCTCTGGCTTCATTGGGTCCAAAACCAACCTACTACGATGTCCATCCTGAAGAGCGCATCATGGATGTTGCCAGAGAAGAGACTAAACCTTCGATAGATGCAATCCAGAAATCGCTTGACCAATACAAAAATATAGCCCAGGGGTTTGGGTTGTCTCAGAACCCCAAGACAGCAAGGATACAGCGAGATGAGGCATTAAAAAACATTCCAATGCTCACGGAACAGTTAGCACGCCTAACCGGGATTAGTGCGGGAATACCAGAAAAAATCTTTGGATCAGAAGAGAGAGTTGCTGCGGTTGAGGCTAGAGGTCAAGGAAGAGCGGTATCTCCAACCGAATTTGAATTAGCAAAAGGAGCAGTCGTGGAAGATCTTAAAAGGCAGGGGATTGATAGAAGACCTACCTATCAGGAAATTTTAGACAAACAAGCAGAAATAAAGAGAGCAGAAAGGCCAGTTCCATCTCCTACCGAATTAGGTCTTATTGCAAAAGCTGGAGAGAAGGGGCCGGATGGAAAACCAACTGCGGAGGCCATTGTGGCGCAGAGAACACTGGATGCCGAGAAAAAAAGGAAGATAGATATTCAAAGCGGAGGAGTAGCAGTACCAGAAATTGGAGAAATTCCGCCTGGTCTTCCCGGACAAAGGAATGAAGCAGCATTGGAAGGGCTTAGCTCCAGTGATGCAGCAGTGATTAAAAATTTAGTGGATTATAAAATCCCATATCCAAGTTCGTTCGCCTTACGGTCGCCACAATGGAAAAATATTATTGCAAGGGCGGCCTTGTATGATCCAAGTTTCGATTCTACTCAATATCCGGTCCGTCAGAGATTGAGGATTGATTTTACTTCTGGGACTGCTGCAAAAAATATATTGGGCCTAAATACTGCGGTTGGACATATTAATTCTTTAGTTAATGCCCAGAAAGATCTTGCCAATAGTAATTGGGTAACAGGCAATGCTGCAGTAAATTTATTGGCTAAATATTTTCCTGTAACCCCTGGATTGGTTGCAAGACAAGGAACAGTGGCGGGTGTGAAGACAAAGTTTAATGCAGTTAAGGATGAAATGGCAGGTATATTCAAAAGAAGTGGAGCTACAGATCCGGCAATAAAGGCGTGGGCCGATACCATTACCGACCCCTCGACTGCAACTCCTACAATGTGGAAGGCTTTTATTGACGGTTCGATTGAACTTATGGGATCAAGATTGGGAGCCTTACAGTCACAATATGAGACAGGAATGGGAAAGCCAAAAGATTTTAGACTTTTATCCCAAAAATCCCGTGAAATTCTCAAAGGCATTGGAATTGATGCGAACAAAATTGATCCAGTGGGAGAGCAAGGGCAGGCGGGAGAAGTTGCGTCACGTTTACCCGGAGAAACCATCCAGCAGTATCTGAAAAGGACTGGAGGGTAAAAAATGAATGCTGAACAGCTAAGACAAGCGGGATTTTCTGAGGACGAGATATCTCAGCATATTAAATCCGGTGGAGCGATAGAGGAGAAGAAAACATCCGCCACCGAAGCACCTATTCAGGTTGGAGAGGAACCCGCTGGTGGTATTTTCGGTCTCCTTGGAAAATTAGGAGTCAAAGAGAAACAATATATCACTCCTCCTCCGGTAGAGGGGCCAAAGAAGGAACCTGGTCTTGAACCTCCAGGGTTTCCTCAAGGATATTTATTTAATCCAGTAGAAACAGCACAAAATGTTTTGACCGGGGGAACTCTTGGATTATTGAAAACGGGAGGTAAATTGACACCCGCCGTAGGGAAAGAAGCATTGGATTGGGCAACTTATAATGTCCCTACTCTTGCCAAAAGTGTTTACAAGGGCGTTTCAAATATAATTCCTGGTTTTGGAGCCAAGACCTTAGAAAAAACTATCCCTGTAGAAAAAGCAGCTCCTATGGCAATAGAGGCTGGACAAAGTTTTATTAATAAGCTTTTGCCTGGAACCGCAAAAGCTACGACCAAGGAGATGCAAGGAATCATTGATTTGGCGAAGAGAGAGAACGTATCGGTTCTTGCTCCAGATATCACGGGGAATAAGACACAGGCTCTACTTTTTAATGCGGCTGATAAGGCAATAGGGGGGGCAGGAGTGACCCAAAAAGCCGCAGCAAAAACTATTCAAGACATGAATGCTTATAGTGAAAGAGTTTTGGCTGGTCTTGGAGGTCCATTTGACAAGACCGTTATGGGTGAGGTGGCGAGAGAAGGAATGGCAGTAAAATTTGACCCAATAGAAAAGTTTGGAAATAACCTCTATGACATTGCCGCTAAGGAAGCGACGGGGACTCCGACAACGGTAACCAGCACCAGCAAGTTGGTAAATGAAATTAGAAATTCTAAAGACTTTCAATATTTGCCAGCCCCAATAAAGTCAGTCCTGAAAAAGATTTTCTCAGATATTAGCCCGATTCCAAATGTTACGGCAGGCACGAGATATGGAGGAATGCCCATAGATGTTCTGGCCAAATTACAAGGCCAGGGCATAGCAAAAACAATGGATTTCTCTGAGCTTGAGTCTATCAGAAGGGCTATATCTAAATTATCTTTCCATAAAGAAATATCTGGGGATGTAGGGAATAGGATTGCTGCTCAAGTGCTTAAAGCAATAGATAAAGATATGGACTTAGCGGCCACTCAAGCGGGAACACTTGCCAAATCTGCACTTGATGATGCACGGAAATGGCAGAGGGAAGAGATATTCGGGGTATTTAAAGGGAAAACACCTTTAGGCAAACCTTCCATAGGTAGCAGAATTTCAACGGTTCAAAATGAGGATTTTTTAAACATCATATCAAAGGGCAATCTTACGGAATTACAAGACATCAAAAAGGTATTGCCGGAATCGACACTCCAGAGCGTTAAGCAGGCTTGGTTGACTGATTTATTTAGCCGCCACCAAAGAAATTTAACAACACCGGCGGGTATCGTAAAAATTCTTGATGCCCCATCCACGGGAATAGAGTTAGACAAATTTGGGGATAAATACCTAAAAACTTTATTTAATGAAAAAGAATTTAAAATGATTGATGACTTTAGAAAGTTATCTCGACATATTGGAATGGCTGAGAAGATAGCAGGGAATCCATCCGGCACAGCTCAAACACTTCATACGATCCAAATAATTACCGGAGGAGGGCTGGTCAGTTATGGAGCATGGAAGAACCGTCCTGCTTCTACGGCAATGGGGGTTGTTTTTTTGTTTGGAGGTCCTTATGCCGTTGCTAAATTTATGACTTCTCCTTCTGGATTCAGATATATGACAACGGGAATTCAAAAATCTCCTCTGATTAAGGATATTCTTACCAATGCCATAAAATCTGCCGCTATAGCGGGAACACATGCAAATGTAGATTTACTAAATAGGAAAGGCAATGTCCCAACCGAAACAAGAAAGATATTGCCTCCTGGTCTTGGGTTAGGAACGACTGAACCCACGATGCCTGGAGCAATACAGCGGGAACGGTCTTCGCTCGATCTTTCTGGTGGAGAACGGTAATGCCATACGATATACAGTGGGCACGAGATAAAGGTGCAACCGATGAGCAGATAGCAGAATACCTTGCTTCGACGAGAAATTTTGACCTCCAAAAACATATAAAAGCAGGATTCTCACACAAGGATATCATTAACTACCTCGCTCCTCAAAAGAGTGTCGAAGCAAAGCCTACCGTACAGGAAGCCTTGCCTAAACCGATTGTTGAGAAGTCCCCTACCCCTCTTGTCCCGGAACGAACAGTGTCACCCATCACCCCTCCCGGTCTGATTAACCCGAATCTCATGAGACCGATGGAGAGACCGAAGCCTTCTCCAGTGCCAGCTGAAGTGGCACGTGAAACACCTGCACAACCAGGAGTTGATTTGTCGGGGTTTCCGAAAGAGGAACCCATCCCTTCTCATGAGCCAGTAAGGCCGACTCTCAAGGTGCCTCCCGTTGTTGAACCCAAAGTTGTCACTTCTCCATTTGCTGCTCGTCATCCCTATCTGGCTGCTATTCCAGCTACCGCATTGGAAATGGTAGAATCTCAGCTTCCGTTCGGAAAATATATAGGTGAGGAAGGCCGAAAAGAATTGAAGGGAGACTTTTTCCCTCCTGGAACAACAACTGATCCAGAGAAATTGAAAGAGATCGAGAAGGAATTGGTTACTGGGAAAAAGAAGATTTCTCCCTATGAATCCTTGGCAAAGGAAACAATGAGTGCTGCGGAATGGGCAGCTTTCCCAACTGCTATGAGGGCGGCTGGTACCATTGCGGAGGAAGTGCTACCAGCGGTATTAACCAGATTTTTAAAAACGCCAATAGGTCCTTGGCTTAGAAGCCTTACAAATAAGGAACGTGCTCTTGTTACACAGTCTCTTGAGGACATGATGAACAAGGGATATTTCGAAGGCGATGTTCTAAGGCGTTGGAACAATCCATCGTGGAGGGAAGAAGCTCTGAGACGAAGGAACAAGGGGGAAGAATATCCTCCCTTTGCAGAGGCAGGCAAGCCCGCAGAGCCCACGGGTCCGAAAATTACTCCTCCTGGGATGGCGCCGGAAGTTCCAGAAGTTGTCGGCTCGACGATTCCGGCCCCCGGGACTCCAGCAGTTCAACCGGCTACAGAAATAAAGGCAGGAGCTCAATTGGCATTGCCTCCAGGCCAAGGTTTTCAGCTAATGGAACCCAAACCCAAGACGATCTTGCGGCCAAAAGCTCCCGTTGGAATAGAGTTTAAAATTAACCCCATTACGGGAGAACCAGAACTGGTAAGACCTCCTGGAATTGGGACCGAAGCACCTGAACCCATCGGAACGACCATGCCGGCGGGAATATCGCCTATCGCTCCACGGCCACAGGCACCACCAGTTGAGGCACCTCCGGTTGAAACACCTCAGCCAATTCCACCGATGGGAGTTGGACCAATTGCTCCACCTTCACAGCCGACACTGGCTGAAGCTCCCACGACTCCGATTCCCCAGATGATGGGGATAGGTCAGGAGATGCCAGCGGCAGCGCCTGAACCCGCAAAACCAGCGCAAAGGGGCATTGCAAAAACAAAAGAGAATATTATTACTGAAATAGCCCGTAAAGATATGGAGGAAGCGGCCAAGTTACCGCCCGAAGAGTTCCCGATTTTAGAGGGGAAGGTAGGGGCTGTGATACCGCCAGAGCAGAAAGTCGTGCCAGAGGCCATACCAGTGAAGGAGGAAGGGGTAGGATTGGGTACTTTAACATTTGAAAAGGGATTAAGAAGATTTGAATTACCTTCCAATACGACAGTTCCAATTATCGAAGATTTAGGGATTCCCAAAGGGGGTTTCAGTCCTGCATATAAAGTCAGGCTTCCAAATGGAGAGGAAGCAAATATTACTGTTGGTGAAAAGTCTTTTATTAAAGTTAATAAACCCAAGGGGAAAAGGGTAATTGAACCCCCCGGTTTGCAGATGTCTGCAACTCAGGCGATTCCCCCCACCGCTCAGCACCTTGAGCTCATGCCTGAAGAGTATCCCAACATAGAGTCTGTAGCGGTTAAGCAAGATGGGAAGATCTATACTGATCATGTCCATGGAGAAATTATTGCCACCAATAATTTAGATCCTAAAAAGGCTATCCCAGGTTTTGTGACGAAAGAGGGGAAGTTTGTAGAGCAATATCCCAAGTCTCAAGAAGACATTCTTAAAAAAATAGAATCAATAAAAGGTACTCCTGAGAAAAATGCAACAACCCAGGCTTACGATATCGGAAAAACTCTGACAAGAGATCAGGCTAAAAACATATGGAAAGAATATAAGGAGAGGACAAAGGGGCCACAGCCAGAAGATCTTAGCGGAGAAGAGCTTCAGAAATGGGGAGACAAGAGTTTTATAGATCAACTGTATCGAGAAACGGTGGCCGGCCATCTTGGTGAAGATAAATTTTCAGGTGCGTTTACTCCAGAAGAAATTGAGAAAAAATTAGCCGAAGCTCCGGAGCCGTCCCTCTCCCCCACCGCTAAAGATCAATATGCTCTTCCTGGAATTAAGCAAGGTCTCGAAATGAAGGGAGCCAAAGAGGGAGCTGCACCTACCCTCGAAGGGACTCCATTAGGTGAAGCTGCAAGAAAAGTAGAAATTGAGAAGGGACAACCGAAACTCCCGATGGGGAAGAAAGAGAATATTCCAGAAACTCCAGAATTTGATATTGCTCTCTGGTTTAACGAACACGGAAAGATACTAACAAGGAAGAATCCCAAAACTGGTAGATTGGAGTCTCCCGGGATTGACATGCAAGCTCTTTCTCGAAGGGAAGGTGCAACTAAGGCTTGGGGGAAATATAATCCATTTGCAAAGGCCGGATCAGGTAAAGGTCAAACTTTTGATAATCTGTTTCAGGAATTGCAGGGAGAAGGATATACGGGAACAATTGATGATGCCCTTGCACAATTAGAAGTTAGATTAACGGAAGGAAAAGGCAAGCCTCTCTCTTGGGAAAAGATGAATGCTACGGAACGAGAAGAATTTCGTAGAGAGCAAGAAGTGGCATATTGGGAAGATAGAAAAGCCATCTTCGATTCTGATCCCAATTTTCTAAAAGATGAAACTTTTGATTCCTTGACAAATAATATCGATGATGAGATAATGGGTTGGAAGGAGGAACAACGTGGAAAAGGAATCCCCGAAGAAGATATTACCAGAAGACTTGGAGAGGCTCAAAAAACTATTGAGACTGAAGCGAGACCTCCAGATCTTGAAGGAATCAAGAAAGCTCTCACCAAATCCGAAACTACCCCCGTCGTAAAAGAACTTACTTCCCCTGACCTCCACACCCAAATCTCCGCCAAACCATACGAAACTCGGGGTCCCGTTACGGCCTTCATCGTGGACGGTGATTTAATCCGAAAGAACATTGATGAGGAGTTTACGAATTTCGGTCAACATTTCGATAAACCCTACGTCCCCGAAAACGAAATCTGGCTTGATAAAGAGTATGGAAAGAACGAGTATCCATACCTTTTTGATAATGCTCTTACGCAAAGGCGTATAATGTCTCAAGGAAGACCCTTTGCCGAAGCCCTCAAAAGAGGTAACTTAACCGAACAGCGAGAACGGGTAAGGAATGAACCGCCGAAGAAAGGTGAACCCAAATCACAGATTGTCGAAGATTCAAAGAAAGGATTACTCGGAACTGCTGAAAATGAGAAGATTCAAGTTTTTCTTGTTGACGGAGATATGATTCGGGAGAATATTGACTCAAGCTTCACCGAGGGGGGAAATGATCAAATCTACAAGTGGGTTCCTAAGAATACCGTTATCGTTGACGACCAAATAGCCCCGGAAGGACAGAAATTCGTCATTGCTCACGAATTACATGAACGGGATAAGATGTCAACGGGTATGCCTTATGATAAAGCGCATACCTTAGCCAGTGAATTTGAGCACGAATACCGGGAAGATCCCGCCAAGTTTGAGGCCAGCAAGAAGTATGAGGGGGTAAAATTAGAGACTCCTACTTCTGCCATTTTAATTCCTAAAGATATTGAAAAAAGCATCCAAAGAATAGAGAAATTAGCCATTGAAAAGAAAAAGTACCTTGATGAAGCAGATAGCATAGCTCAAATACAGCCATTGGGTCAGCCATATCCAACTTTCGGAACGGCAATTGATAAGGCAAATGATATAGCAGTAAAACAGGCTGATGTTTGGAATAATATCAGAAGCAGAATAATTCCTGGAACATCAAAAACTCTTTGGCAAAAAGCCATCGAAAAGAGATTACCAGTTGTTGATTACGGTCAAGAAAAATTTTTAGAATTCAGTCCAGAAGAGATAAGAGGACTTTTTCAAAAGAACCTGCAAGAATCTACCCCTGCCGAAACAGGGCCAAAGGGTGAGCAGCCGGAATCTCAGAAGGTCTTTTTTAGACCAGCATTGAAATTGGAAGGGAAAATTTACAGTGGAGAGCCAAATGAAGCACACTTTCAGTTGGAACAAAAATTACCCGAAGGCTGGTGGAATAAAAAGGTAGAGAATGGATGGCTTGATCCTGAAGGGAATTGGGTTCCCATTGATAAGGCATGGTCTATTCGAGCAAGACAAGCAGAGCTTTCCGCCCCTGCGGAGAAGCCTGCCCTCTCCGCAAAAGAACCCTCTCCTGAAACCCCCGGTAACTGGTCTAAAGGCGAATCCCGTCCCTTTGCTTTTGATCCGAACTCCACGGCAAACGAAGGCCGATTCAGACTCCTACCTATAGAGAGTGTCAAAAAGGACTCTTACTTTAGACGGAAATCCTCTACTCCTGGGGTTGCCTACCTAATGGGCAAGGACAAGGCCAGTGGGAAGGAAGTTGTACAGGCGATCCGATTTGACAAGTCTGTAATGCCCGAAGATAAGGCAATTCAGTGGTGGGAAGAGAATAAGGGAAGATTTGAATTCTTTGGGGGTAAACCGAAGACCGAAGGAGCTATAGAGGAAGTCGCACCAAAAAGGGGGATAGAAAAGACTAAAGAACCAGAAATGCTCCGTACTTTAAGGGAGAAGGCGAAAAATTTTAATACTTATGACGAATTTAAGCAATGGTTCGTTTTGGAAGGAAAGGAACCATTTAAGGGAGTTGACACAAGAGTATCAAATTTGGCCCGTGAGTTACAAACCAATGAGGCAACAAGGGCACGGAGTCCCGTTGATATTTTTAATGAACACTTGAGAAAATCAACAGAATTTTCCAATTTAAAGGAACTTTACCAGGATGTTAAGGCAAAAGAGGGAGAAGTTCCCATCTCGGACTTCGGGAAGAAGATTGGAGGGGCACGTAAGGATCTCTGGAAAGAACGTGGACTTTCCCTGGAAGATGTCAAAGGCATGACCCTACAGGAACGGGAGACCTATACCAAGAAGGCCCATGTTTGGCCGAATACCCCCTACGAGAAGTTTGTAGAAGAAGGAATGTCGCCAGGAATGGCACTCCTTGTCAAAAAGATCAAGGATTCAATCTCGGTATTACCTGAAATCTCACGTATTGCAAGCACAGACCCTAAACTCAGAGAAGAGAACTTCAAGCGGTACATCGAACTGGTTTCTGCGATCCGAGAGAAATTGCCGAAAGTCAGAACCCTTGAGGATATCAGAAATTTAGGGAAAGAGCTTTTCCCGGCAGACAAGGTGAGCGAATATTCTTCCCACTATACCGATCAGGCCAATAAAGACCTATTACTTCTTGGGGGCAGGACTCTTTCCTCTGCTTTCCAACCCCGGACATACGATCTTTCAAGGGCCGAACAGAAGGCCGAACAGACCGGATTCCCAGTAAAACAGGAGGCTTGGCAGAAGCAGTACGATATTTGGATGATTGAACAGGGAGCTAAAATCACACGTGAAGGCAAAGAAATCGTTCTTGACAAGGGGGAATGGTTTGTTACGAAGAAAGGAAAATATCACGTTGAACAGTCTGGTTTTCCTTCCCGAGAAGAAGCCGAGGCATGGGCAAAGGACCAAACTAAATCTAAGGGAGAAATATTAATAAGGCCATACCGAGAGAACATAGAACGCACCGGACCGGACTACCGGAAGGGTAAGAACAAGACCGGTGATGAGATTCTTTCTGAATTTGGATTCCGCGGGGGAGAGTTTGGAAACTGGACCAACCAAGGTGATCGGCAGCAATCCCTGAATGAGGCCTACGATGGTCTGATGGACCTTGCAGATACCCTGAAAGTTCCTCCCAAGGCACTTTCTTTAAACGGAGAACTTGAAATAGCTTTTGGAGCTCGGGGTGGTGGATCTGCATCGGCCCATTATGAACCGGGGAGAGTAGTTATCAACCTGACCAAGACCCGTGGGGCAGGCTCCTTGGCCCATGAATGGGCTCATGCCGTTGATGATTACTTTGGAAGACAGGTTACGGGTGGACTCCCCGGAAAGTACGTTTCGCATGGCGTCTCTAAGGCGGGGGAGGCCCGAAAAGAGATGGTTGATGCCTGGGGCGAAGTGATGAAGTCCATTTCAGACCGAGTTGCCGATAAGGAAGCAAATATTGCCACGGAAGAAAAAGGGGTCAAGCAGATAACTTCATATATCAACTCGTGGCTCAAACCGGTCGATGCCTTCATGAAGGAGAATCCCAAAGCCAATACCGACACCATTAAGGACATTCTTTCCATGCTCAAGGGTTCAAAACCGAAGCAATGGAATGGTGAGAACGTGGGACCCCGGGAACTGGCCGAAGTCCTGAGAAAGGAATTGGCTGGGACAGGCTATAAGATGTCTAAAGAAGATGCTGGACATATTGGAAACAACGCATGGCATCTTGAAAAGGCTCAAGTTAATCTTGCGAAGGCAGAAGCCGGAGAACTTGTTCGTACCGAAAAGACGGATTTCCTAAAGAATGCTCTCGCCAAGGGGAAGGGAAAGGGCGACAATTATTGGCAGCGAAAACATGAACTGTTTGCCAGGGCCTTTGAGAGCTTCGTAGAAGATATGATCAATGAAACCGGGAACAAAAGTGACTACCTTGTCCATTCCACCCATGAAAGCCCTACGTCTCCATGGGGAGCAATATATCCGCAGGGGAAGGACAGGGTTGCGATAAATAATGCCTTCAAGAAGTGGAAGGAATCTTTAAAAACGAAGGGAGAAGGTGGTAAGGCTCTTTATTCTGCCATCCCTTTGGCTCTCCCGTTTTTGATGGGTAAAGGCGAAGAAAATAAACAGAGGAAGTATCCTTTAAGGCCGGAGGCACCATCCTATCTCCCTCCGGGATTGGGAAGGTAGGAAGATGAAACTGATGAATCGTAAACAACTTGGGAAAGCATTAAAAATAATTTATTTAAAAATCACCTTCCCGTTTAAGTTCTATCGTTCCCTCGGGCTGATTTATGAATGTATAGCCAGCATAAGGGAAGCTTCTACGGCCATGGAGTATTCCTTTAAAACAATTAACACCAAGTTATCTTTTAAGAGATTGGTCGAAACAATTACAGAGCTTTCGCATTTCCATAAAGAGATTGAGAAGGCTTTAGCTTTTCTCAAAATGGTGGGTCTGTGATGAAAGGATTTTCCAATGAACTCAATTTTAGACTGGATCTGGAGGGCTGGTTTAACACTTTTGGTTGCCGATAATATTTTTTGGATTAAGAGATGGATAACCAAGAGGGAAAAGTGGGAAGAGGCACATGATCAGCGCATAGCGGATTATGCCGTGGAAGGAAACCTTGTTACGAGAGATAGATTCTTTGATTTCTGCGGGAAGGTTCGTGCGGGTTGTGCTGTAGTTGGAATTGGGAACTGGAGGGATAGCATTCTCTTAAAAGGTGGTGTTATGACAAAAGATGAGGCCCATGATGGTTTCAGCAAGATCAGCCAAGACATTCTCGGATCAATTGAGCGGTTATTTTCGGAACACGATAAGCGATCTGAGGCAAACCTTCAGGGAATTAGGGACACTATTGATGCAAATGCAGGGAAGCTCGACCTCGTAATTAAAAGGCAGGAAGCAGTCGTATCGAGGATAGACCATCACATTGATGAGGGTCATAAAGGAGGATGAGATAGGAACTTTGGCTATACCAGTTGTTTTAATTGTTTGAAATCATGTGGAATCTTCCGACCTCTCACGTCGGTAACAGGGGTTCGAATCCCCTTGGGACCACCAACTAAAATACCATAATAATCTCAAGAAACTCCAATACTGTGGCCTGCCTGAAGACTTCCTAAACCCAAAAATTGGAAATGGTAAATTCTGGACAATTAGTCGAAAAATGGCAGAAAAGGATATTCGTGGCTATACTTCGGCTATAGTTTGCTCGAAGTCGAGGGCATCCTCTTCAATGATATCGCTGGGAATAGCATGGGTGTAACGGTCGGTAATGGCGAGGCTGAAATGACCCGCCTTTTCCTTGACCCGTTTGGCGGGGATTCCTTTTTCGAGCATATAAGAAATGTAGGTGTGGCGGAGTGAATGGAGGGTCAACACTTCCGAAAGTTTCAGGGCACGGACGACCTTTTTAAATGCCCGGGAAATAGATTCGGGCCTAATTCTCGGATCAATGATATGGCCCCGCTTGACCCGATTCTTGAACTCAGAGACCAAGGATTGATGGACCCCCACGATTCTATGTTTCTGTCCCTTGCCCATCAGATGGATCTGACGGAGATGGAGTTTTATGTTTTCGGGGTTGAGGCTACACAATTCGGAGCGGCGCAGGCCGGTATAGATTAGGCAGCGTATGATGAATTCAAATTCCCCGTAGAGCCAATGACGGTACTTGGGCATTTCCTCAAAGAAAGCCTTCAATTCATCGGGATAAAGGCACCTCGGGATCCTTGATTTTACTTCTCTCAAGAGTTTAAGTTTGCGGGCCGGATTTTCCCTGATCCAACTCTTACTGACCGCTGCGTCGAGATATTTTCTTAGGGCCTTCAGGTCCTGGTTGATCGTGGTGCTGGTAACGGTTCTTTTCCTCTCGGCCCGGAAGGCATTGATCGTTTCCGGCGTGATCCGGGATATGGGAACATCCTTGAAGTGCTTCTCCAGGATATCACCCTTATAAAGATTAATCATGTGACTGTGCATCGAGGGAGATTGGGCTTTTGATTGTGTTTCAAAATCGATCCGCAATTCGGAGAGGTAATGGTCCTCGACGGACCCCACCTGGTCGGAGAAATGACTGATTTCTTCCCTGTTGACGATGCCAAGGTTTAAGGCCCTCATGAGATCTTGGCGTGTGAGCTCACAGCGGCGTGATAGAGATTCGATTTTCATCACGTCTGGAAGGATTTCTCTTAAGAAGGCCTTTGATTTGGATGCCTTATATTTTTCCTTGTATCCACCCTCAAGAAAATAAAGTCGCCAGTAAATCCGGTGGCCGAGCCTGGATATCTTTTGGATTGAGGCCATAGGGACACATGATTATTCTTTGTTTTGGCTCTGTCTGCGTGGTGCGTTGACAACTTGGCCGGTTACGGTATTGACCGCCTGGTGATTATTTATGTACTCATACCTTGTCCCGGTCCGAGCATCGTTGAATCCTGAACCGCCAATGTAAACCCCACCAGAACAACCGTAAATCACTCCGTTATCATTTCTCCAACAGGTCATGCCGTTAGTCATCACGATCTGTTCATCGGCAGTTGCGATTTGTGCGAAAAGAACGAGTAACAATATCAAAAAACAAGTTTTCATTTGAGGGACCTCCTTTTCTGAAGAATATCACGCAATATATGTGCCAAAATTACAAAACTTAAGCCATTGGAATGATTTAGGATTTTTTACAAGGATATTATATAAAATGACGAAAAACGTCATATAGTGACATAATTTCCGGCAGTTAATCCTCACCCACCCCCATGACCCACCAGCACCATTATGGGACCACCCTGCGCGCTTTTTGGTTTTTAAAAGATCTTGCATTGGTTCTTTTTTATTAAATACCTTATAGTCTTTATGTGCTCTCAAACGTCAAAAAGGGGGTGTTTTGTCTACAAAACGTCCACAAATCGTCTACATGGTGTCTACGGTGTCTACAAGTGTCTACATCAACCCTTTTACTTCAACTCTTGTTTACGGATTTCTTCTGACTCTTTAAGGAGTTTTTCCCTTCTGTAGTCTTCTTGGACAATTTCACCAATCGTTTCAGGGGGAACGTTTAATACTTCCTTTTTGCTTTTACGAATTTCTTCCAATATTTTCTCTATATGGTTAAAATAGTTGTCGAGAATAATATGTAAGTTAACAATATCTTTCCCGATTGCGTGGAATCCAGCAACAATTGAAATCACTATAATTCCAGTGCAGATCCAGATTGTAGTTTCCATTTATTTCTTCTTTGGTCTCTTTTTAGGTGATGGAGGGTCTTCAATCCCCAGGAGTTTATTGGGTGTGACCCCCCACTCCCTGTAGATTTTTAACAGATGGGGCAGCCGTGGCATCCATCCCTCAAGCCATCGCTGGACCACGGAGACCTGACGCAATCGGAGGGATTTTGTCACTTCGGTCATGAACCCTCGGGAGTACCGTCCCATGCTGAGTCGCCGCTCTGCCTCCGCAATAAACCTGTCTTGGAACATCCGTTGAGTAGCATTTGGTTTTCTCATGGATTATTCTCCTAATTGATTTCATTTTCCAACAATCACTACTTTTATTTCTTTCCCCCCATTTAGGTAAACGGCAGCAAGGTTTTTTCTTCTTCCAAACACCCTTTTGTGAATGATGACCTGCCCTAAGAATTGGCCACCGGTTTGAATGGTTGAGTCAAATATTTGTATTGGGAATGATACAAAATCCTCTGTAATTTCTACAGGAGGAATGAATTCTTTGGGTTGTATCTCTTCAATCCCCAAAAGTTCATTCGGGGTAATTCCAAAGGCATCATGAATTTTAAGGAATTGCATAACATCGGGCATAGTTTCTTTTTCCTCATCGAACCACTGCTGTACCGTTCCGACACTAATCTTCAATTCATTTGCGATATCTGTTCGCATTCCGTGATCTTTTCCGGGTTGATAACCAAATCTTTTTTGGGCAATTTCACGTAATCTTGCTGAAAAAAGTGAGCGTATTTCTTCTTTAGTTTTCATATATTACAAGAAAAATGATTTTAGTTGCATTTTTTTCTTGACAAATTACAACTAAAATGATAAATACTTAAATCATGGATATCACCGCTTTAAATATTAACCGTTTATCAGAGGGGAAAACTTATGACTCCTAAAGAAATTTTCATCCTTATGAAACTTCTGGATGTTACCCAAACGTCGGTTGCCAACAAATTGAAGATGACAGTTCCCGCCGTCAACTCTGTTATCAAAGGCCTCCGTAAAAACCCACGTATTCGACAAGCTATCGCCGACGCCGTGGGTCGACCGGTTCACCAGATTTGGCCTCCCGAAAAACCCCCTATTAATAATGATAAAGATTTGCACCATAATACCAAAAAATCTAAACCCCTGCAAGCGAAAAAACGAGGAAAGACAATTGGATAAAAAATGTAATGCCATGGGAATATTAGACCCTATGGATTTGGGAAATTCAAGGAAAGAGAATTGCAACCAATTGGATGCACCAAGGGAGGTAAATAGTGGAAATCGACGTTCTGGACGAGTTGGCTATGGAAACTGATGACCTTTACACATTCTTTGTCTATTGCCTTCAAACTTGCGGGAAACCCCTAAAGTATGTTGCCGCTGAGATGGGTCACTCGCCTGAAGGTCTCTCCAAAAGAATGAATCTCTCCCCGCAGGAAAATAGTCCCAGGTTTACGGTCTCAGACATGGAAGTCTACATGGAGCGGATCGGCGATCTCAGGCCGAAGGATTTTTTGAACAAGAAGTTCGACCAAAAGAAGGATGAACGAGAAAAGAGGATTCTGAATGATCTGAGAGAAAAGCTTCCAGACTTGGAAATGTTGGTGGAAATTCTGAAGGGGACAAAAGAACAGACTGGAAAGCGGAAATAATGGGAAACGAAAGTCAAGAAGGAGGTTCAGTCATGAAAAAGCAAAAGACCTATGACCAACTCATCGAGGAGAATGCTGTTTTGCGGGAAAACAACGCTTGGTTTCTGCTGGCGTGTCGGGCTAACGGTGCCATCGTCCGCCTGCTGGAAAAAGAGATTTACAGACTAAAAAATATGAAGAGATAGAATAACCAACGCTTATGTAGAAATGGATAAGTACAAAACAGGAGGGGTAGGCGAATGATAGAGAGTTTGTTGAAGGCAAAAGATGTGGCCAATAAACTTGGGGTCTCCCCGTCCTGGGTGTTGAAAAAAGCCAAGTGCAAAATTATCCCTTGTTTCCGTGTCGGGGGGATCATCAGATTTTCGGAGAGGCAAATAGATGAGTGGATCAGGGCCCAAGCAAACAAAGGGGTGCTGAAAGTCTAATAGGAGAAAGACGATGGGTAAAATGAAAAAAGAATACCGAGATTTCATTCTATATTTATTGTTTCTACTGGCTTGTTTTACATTTTTGGCAATCGTAATACTTTCATCCACTGGTTAAGGGATCGGGTAGGGAGGGTAAACGAAAATGATACGCATCTGTTACCGCTGTAAAACCGTGATGGGCGAGAAAGAACCGCTGGACGATAAATCCGAAACGCACGGTCTCTGCGATCCCTGTTTTGAGTTCGAGATTGTCGAGATCCAGCGTGCCCTGAAAAAGCTGAGAGATGCGGGATGGGGAAAGATAAATGGGGAGATAGAGAGAAAATCATGACACAACAACTCGAAAAGTCGAGTCTACGACAAAAAGATTTTGTTGCTTGGTATCGAAGGTTTTTTTCTGGCGAGAAGGATCTCCCCTGTCTTCAGTGCCCCGATTCAAGAATCATAGCGTGTTCAAAGGTTGAACTTGAGCGAAACCCTAACGCGGGATGTATAGGTTTTAGAATATATGTGGGAAAAAAAGGAGGGTAAATGAATTTCATCTCAAGAATGCGAACGGTATGCAACAAAACCAATTCCGGTCATGACCGATGGGAAGAGTTTGAACTGGCCCCTGGACTAAAATGTACGATCCGGTTTGAGACTAACAGTGGTCTTCCAGAAGTCGTTGACCGATTTCTCCGAAGGAAAGCTTCAATCGGAGAGTTAAGACAAACATTAAAAAGGTCAGGAGTGGAGTGAAATGCTCCGACAAAGACATCAGCCCCGTCGTGTGGGTGAAATTTAGAGAAAGGAGATAAATATTTGGTATAGGCTAAAGGTTACTAACTTTTAAACAATTTAACAAATCTAAACAAGGAGAAAATGAATTATGAAAAAGATGTTGATTGTTAGTTTAGTAGTGTTGGCTATAGCGATGGCAGTTCCCGCATTTGCATGGAATCTCGGGGGCAACTTTAACGGGACTGGTGCTGCAGGTGGAGCAGTGATTACGGGAACTATCTGTGGAACTGGCTCCATTTCAGGTGCTGTTTCTGGAATGGGATTCTACGGCTATAATCTTGACTTGACCAATGGTGGAAAAATCTCTGGTGATATAAATGTGGCTGGTGGGTCAGTAACTATTGATCCTACGTTATATGTTACGAAAGGCAGTATCACCATTGATGGTTATGGTTTTGGACAAATCGGTGGTGGCAATTTTTATCTTAGCGGGACTGAATTCCAGTGCTCCTTCTGCGAAGGCTTCCACTTTCCAAAGTAAGGGATAGAAGCCAATGGAGTGGGTTCTAAAAAAGGTGATGGGGAGGAGAGAAATCTTCTCCCCTTTAACCTTAAAAATTAATTAAGGAGGTTAAAAGGCAATGAAAAATAAGGTGTTGTTTATAGCCATGATTGTGAATTTGATTCTTCCAGTAATAGCTTTTGCTGAAGAGAATACCGTTACTTCCACCGTAAATGCCTATGGCATAGGGATGGGCGGAAGTCAAAATTCCTATCTTCAGCCACAGCCAATGTACCCATATCTCTTACAATTGATCCCTGGAGTAGTTGGGAGAATGCCTGAAGATTCAGTTCCTGAATTTGTCGGTATTCAACGGTTGAAAATGAAAAAGATTAATCCCAATACAGGTGTGGTTATTCAGGAAGCCGACAAGGTTGTAAAAACTATTTACTACACGAGAGGTGGAAGGATTATGGGGTTTTCAAGACTTGAGGACTATGATTCAGACGTGATCAATCTTATCCCCGAAGCAGTGAAGATTTTTAAACAGACTGACACTTCAAATATAAGAGTTGATGTCTTGTTTAAGATGTCTTCTAAAACTATCGGTGCTAACCTTGGTGGTGGTGGGGCTACAGCAGGTTTCGGTGGTGGTGCTAATCCAATGGCTTATGGGGCTAACGGAACCGGCTTGGCGGCGGCTGTTGTGAATACCGCAGACCCAAAAGTTATCATTAAATTCTATCTTATCAAGCCAGCCGATCAGAAGGTTTCTGAGTCGGAGTATAAAGAACAAGGCTGGAATAAAGTAGAGACAAAATAAAGTTTACTGGAGGGGGGCCAGTAGCTCCCTTCCAATTTTATGGGAGGGTAATGACATGCCAGCCATACACTATTTAGCAGAACTTGATAGGGTTAATGTTCGAAAAACTCTTTACCCCATAGTCCAGGACATGGATGAGCAAGAGTTAAGGGTCGTCCTGCTCTATGTTTTACATGGAGTAGATGTCTATGATGCCATTGATTCGGCCAGGGGGTATTCGAGGAAAGAGACTGAACAGCAGGGAATCGAATGTTGCAATTCGATTGCAACTATCGGAAAGAGGCAACAAAGATGACGAAGTGCCCTGTTTGTGGCGGAAGCGAAAAGACAGACCTAAAGAATATTTTCGCTTGGGCTTTACTTGGCATCATTATTGGTTTCATTGCCGGACAGCTCTTCTACTCATGGCAGGTAAATCCTGTATTCCGGGATAAATTAAACTATCTCGAAAAAAGTAACCATGAACTGAAGGAAGAAATAAGAAAATCTCCTCCGCCAAGAAAGGGGATAGATTACTAATGCAAAAAGAGGAAATTAAATGAGAAAAGTAGAAAGAATCTATATAGCCATTCTGATATTTATTCTTGGGATGCTTGTTGGAGCAATCTTTCAATTATTTTGGATGAAGAGTTTAAAGTAGGAAACCAAAAAGATGAAAGGAGGGAATAAAGATGGCTAAGATTCAGACTTTCAGATGTGATGTGTGTTCGGAACTTACTCCAAAGATATTTGAGTTTCAACCAAGGATCATTAAGAAGGTTGCTGTTGGAGATAAGGTTCAATCCATCCCCGTGGAGGATTCAACTCTCTATGAGATATGTGGTGAGGATTGTGCAGTCAAAGTGTTGAAGAAGGTTGGGAAGATTGTCTTCCATCCTGAATCAATCAAGAAGGTTAATACAAAGAAGAATGGAAACAATAAGAGGGAAGGAGAAACCCGATGAATCGATCGCTGGCAAGGTTCTTAGACGATCTCGATAGGAGGGATGAGGAAAGGCGGAAAGATTCAAAAAAACCCATAGAAAGGAGTCTATCTGTGAACGAAATAAAACTGAATCGATTATCGCTTAGAGATTTTCAGGGAGGGACCGTAACATTTGAACCGAAAGGGAAGGATGCGGATGTATACGGTATGAACACAAGCGGGAAAACCCGTCTTCTGAGTGCCTTTACCTGGTTACTTTTTAACAAGGACGCTCTCGGAAGGTCTGACTTTGAACTAAAGAATTTGGATGCCACAGGCCAGGCCGTCCACGGATTGGAGCATACTGTCGAGGCCGAATTAGAAATAGAAGGGGATTGATTATGCCGCCAGGAAAAAATATAGATGGGAATAGGTATGGGTCGCTTATATGTGTCGAGCGTCATGAGAGTACAAAAAAATACCAGTATCTATACCTATGTATCTGCGATTGCGGAAATCATACCCTTGTCAGGAGGAATGATCTTATTTCTGGAAAAACTAAAAGTTGCGGATGCGGCCAAGGAAAATTCACCCATGGATTATCAAGGATAGGTGGGAACAAAACAAAATTATATTCTGTTTGGTCAGCAATGCGAGACCGTTGCAACAACCCTCGAAATAAGCACTTTTCGAGATATGGAGGCAGGGGAATATTTATTTGTGAGGCTTGGGGAGAGTACCCACCTTTTTACAGGTGGGCCATTTCAAATGGATATAAAGAGGGGTTTACCATCGAAAGAATAAATAATGATTTCGGTTACTCCCCCGATAACTGCACATGGGTCCCTCAGTCAAAACAGCCATGTAATACCTGTAAGGTGAAATATCTTACGCTGAACGGGGAAACACACAGTATGAGAGAGTGGAGCAACCTCACTGGAATGAATAAGCAGACTATCCGGGGGCGGTTGAGAATGGGATGGAGTATAAAAGATACCTTAACAAGGAGGGTAGCTGTATGAAGAGAACGATAACGCTAAAAAAAGTATATCGTGAAGTCTGGTCCAAAAAACGCGGGAGCGCAAACAGGGAGTTTACGGGGCACACAACTTCTTACTTTGTTGATGGTGTTCCGGTGCAGGAAAAGGACTATATTTCCAGAATTGCCGATATTGCAGGTGACGAGTCCAGGTTTAGGCTATTGACTTCGCCCATGGTCTTCCCGTCGCTACCACCACTCCCCACTCTTAAGGACCCTAAGCGCAATCAACGCTCAATCCTCCTCGAGGTCTGCGGCGATATTTCCGATATTGATGTTATTCTCTCCAACGAGAAGCTTACCCCACTCACGGCTATCCTCGGGAAGCATACTCTCGATGACCACCGTAAGATAGTCGCTGCCAGACGATCTGAGATCAACAGGGAGATAGAGAAGATCCCCGTCCGGATCGACGAGGTACGCCGTGGACTCCCGGATATCACCGGCATTGACCGACAGGCATCAGAAACGGAGGCTCAGAGGCTTGAAACTGCCCTGAACGATGCCAAATTAAGGCTCCAAGGGGTCAATACCGGAGGTAATATCGCGGACCTTACAAAGAAGCTATCGGGCCTTAATGCCGATCTACGAAAGATGGAGGATGCCCATCGGTCCGGATCGCTCTCTACCCTGAATCGTCTTAATCAACAGATTTCGGAGTTATTCGAGAAAGTTCAGTCTTCCCAGCGCAGGCTTGTCGCTATTCATGCAGACCTTAAGCGGAAAGACGGTCAGATCCAGATCATGAATGCTGACCTTGCCAAATTGCGGGACAGATGGACAGCGATTGACGCAGAGACATTCAAGGATACCACGGTTGATACCTGTCCGGCCTGCTGTCAAGCTCTCCCTCCAGAAAGGGTCCAAGAAGCGCGAGAAAAGGCCCTTGCTTCATTCAACCAGAATAAGGCCGATCGGTTGGGGGATGTGGACAGAAGGGGCCACTCAATAAAAGATCAGAAAGAGCAGATTGAAAAGGACATAACCCATTTTTCGACGGAGCAGGTTGAGTTGGAAGGAGTGTTTCACGATACAGAAACCCATTTCCACAAGGCTGAAGAGGAGCGCGATGCGCTCAAGGCCTCCTCCGAAGAGTTTTCGGGCCTCCCCCACCACGTCGACCTCTTGGACGAGATCGAAGATTTAGAGTCTCAAATCAAGACCGAAAGAGAAGGGAAGGCGCAGGATATCGAGAAAATTAAAAAGGAACTTGATATGTTTCAGCGTGAACTTTCTGATGCAAAGTCAATGCTTGCTATGTTTACCCAAAGAGAGCATGGGGAGAAGCGCATAGAGGAATTGAAAGATTCCGAAAAGAAACTCTCTGCCGAGTTCGAGAAACTGGAAAGCGAACTTTATCTTATGGACCAATTCATAAAAACGAAAGTCTCCATGCTCACCGATCGCATCAACACAAAATTCGAGTTTACAAAATTCAAATTATTTGACGTCCAAGTAAATGGCGGAATTTCTGACTGCTGTGAAATTACTGTTGGAGGAGTAGGCTACAACTCGGGTTTAAATTCGGCGGCCAGAACGCAATCTGGAATGGATATTATAAAGACTCTACAACAATTTTATGGATTACGTGCTCCGATTTTCATTGATAATCGGGAAAGTTGTACTGAAATTCCCGAAATGCCAGGGCAGGTGATTTCTCTCTACGTGTCCCCAAAGGACACCACCCTTAGAGTCGAAACGGAGGTTGGTAAGCATGCCAATACTCGGTGAGATAAAAAGAGGTCGAGAGATAGGGCGAAATTACGGAAATGGTTATATCTGGCACGCCTGCGAAGATTGCGGAAAAGAAAGATGGGTTAATTTAATAAGACAGAAACCAAACAAAACTTTATGTTGTAGTTGCGCTGGGAAGAACAAAAAATATAAAAATCCTGTTGGGATAGCGCACCCAAATTGGAAAGGCGGTCGTCTTAAAGAACTGGATGGCTACATAAAAACGAAAGTTTATTCAGGCGATTTCTATTATCCAATGGCTGTCAGAGGTTACGTCCTTGAACATCGCTTGGTTATGGCTAAACATATTGGTCGCTGCTTAAAACCAAAAGAGATTGTTCATCACAAAAATGGCATTAAGGACGACAATAGAATTGAAAACCTTGAACTTACCAAAGCTGGTTCTCATAGCCTTGAACATGGGAAAGGCTATAGGGCTGGTTATGCAAAGGGGTTGCACGATGGTAGATTGAAACAAATACAGCAATTACAAAAGAGAATTAAAGAATTAGAGCAATCAAAACTATTCAAATAGAAAGGAGATAACAATCATGGCAACAGTAGAAAAGAAGAATACCCCAGCAGTAGAGAAGTCCGTAGTGGACATTGTGAGCGAGAAGGTTTCCGAGTTCCTGAAATCCGGGCAACTCGACCTTCCCAAGAATTATTCAGTGGATAATGCCTTGAAATCTGCCTACCTGACCCTGAACACCGTCGAGGATAAGGAGAAAAAGAAGGTTATGGAGGACGGGAAACTCACAGGGGTTTGTACGAAGGCCAGCATTGCCAACGCCGTCCTTGACATGGTCGTCCAAGGGCTGAACCCCGGCAAGAAACAATGTTACTTTATCGTATATGGTAAGACCCTTTCCTGCCAGCGCTCCTATTTTGGATCAATGGCCGTGGCAGAGATGGTCAACCCCACCATTAAGGATTGGGGCTATGATGTGGTTTACGAGGGAGATAAATTCTCGTTTGGAATCCACAACGGCAAGAAAGCCGTCATCGAACATGTTCAGAGCCTTGAGAACATGGATAAACTGAAAATTATAGCAGCCTACGCCATGGCATTAGACAAGGATGGAGACCCGATCAAGACCGAGATCATGACCATTGAAGAGATTCACCAGGCCTGGAAGATGTCGAAGATGAAACCTTTTGACGACAAGGGCGAGCTCAAGCCAGAAAGCACGCATGGAAGGTTTGCCCGGGACATGGCTCTGAGGACCATCATCAACAAGGTCGCCAAATTCATTATCAACGCAAGTAGTGATAATGCCCTGCTCTTGGAGAGAATCAACCGGATGGAGGAATTGGCAGATGAGGCTGCGGTTCAGATGGAGATCGAGGATAAGGCAAACAAGGGATCAGTAATCATGATACCGGAGGAATCGGGGAAGGTGGCACAGGGAGAACCAGAAGAGACGAAGAAGCCGGAAGCCCCACCAGACAATGATTTGCCTTCTCCAGAGGAAGAGCAGACGGCTCTCCTGAAAAAAGGGATGGTTTTGGGAGAAAAAAGGGCACCCGGGTTTTGAAGGGAGACAATTATGAAAGTTAAGGGGAAGTGGAGTACAGGAGAGATTTGGATTGATGGGGTTCTCCTACGTCCAGAAGCGAGTCAGAAAGTGAGAAATCATTCTCCCGATGGTTTTAATTGGGGATATGGCGGATCTGGGCCCGCTCAACTTGCCCTGGCGATCATGCTGACGATCTATCCAAAAGAAAGAGCTTTAGACTGCTATCAAACATTCAAGTGGGATGAGGTTGCAAGATGGCCAAAAGGGGATTTTGAGAGAGACGTAAGTTTTGAACCGAAGCCACTCACGGAGATATCCCTATGAACTTCACTTCATTTGCCTCATCCTCAAGGGGTAATGCATATCTCCTTCAATCCGAAGGAGCTGCCCCCCTTCTTCTCGAAGCCGGTCTTCCGATCAATCGATTGAGGGATAAATTGAGAGAGCACGGAATAAGCCTGTCGGATCTCGGGGGCTGTCTTTGTAGTCATAGTCATGGCGACCACTCAAAGGCGGTGAAAGATTTATTGAAAACGGGAGTTGACTGCTGGATGAGTTACGGAACAGCTATGACATTGGGGGTAGTTAGACACCATCGAAGTCACATGTGGGACAATTATTTAGAACCGCTGCCCATCCCTGGAGGATTCGTTACAGCATTCCCCCTTGAGCATGATGCTCCAGATCCAATAGGTTTCTTCATAGCCCGTGACAATGATCGCCTCTTGTTCATTCCAGACACAGCCTACGTTGAAAATCGCTTCCAAGGAATCACAATGATCGCCGTAGAGTGCAACAACATCTCCGAGCTTCTTAGCAAGAATATCCTTGAGGGCCACATTCCCGCGATAGTCGGAAAGCGAGTTCGCAGGTCTCACATGTCTCTTGAAAATCTAATTTCTATGCTAAAAGCCAATAATCTTAGTCGTTGTAGGGCAATCTTTTTGACCCATTTGAGCGATGGCAATAGTGATGAAGTCAGGATGAAATTAGAAATTCAACAGGCTGTAGGTATTCCCGTCTATATCTGTGAGGAGAAATGATCCTCAGAACCTTGCCTCAAAAAATAGCCTGCCAAACCTGTCAAAGAAAACTTTATAAGGCAAGTGGGTTATTGCGATGTATGGACTGGAAAAGATGGTCTCAAATTGTAACCTGTTCTCACTATATCGGGCCTCATCGGGAATGTCACTTTAAGGTTTTTATGGGACCGGATTATGCCGATAGTCTTGCTCATGGATTATCTAAAAGATAAATTTTTAGATATGAATGGGGAGCTGGTGTTTATTAGGAAATTGAAGTGAGGCGGCCAATGGGGGGGAACTGGTTTTAAATAACCAGGAAACGGTTAGGGTGAAATTCCCTGCTCATTGGCCGTCTAAGGAGGGGAAAGTGTCGGTTATCAAATCCTGTCCTAAATGTGGGTTTAGTGTTCTTATCCAAGAAATCAATTTTGAGATTATGGCTTATTATTTCTTATGTGTAAAATGTGGGTATGTAGAATTTAATAAGTAGGGAGGGAAAGATGAAATTTGATATTATTTATGGAACTTTAGAATTAACCGAACAGACAGTAAAAGAATTATATCTTGGACTCCAAGAGTTTAAGAAAGAACTTCCAGAAAGGAAGGTTTGTAGGATTAAATCAAACTATTGCAAATTGGATTTTCTGGTGAATGTTGAAACTATTCCAAACACCCAAGAATCATTAGGATTTAAAGCAGACTATCTTCCCGCAACACCGAAAGAATTTGGGATGAAGGAGAAAGAGGGGAAAGATGAGATGCCCTAAATGCAAAATAGGAAAATTGAAATATTATCCAGATAACAACCTTGTTCACTGTGCAAAATGTGATTATAGAAATGGTTATGTAAAATTCATTAGAAAGTTTTTGAGGGAGAAGGAATGAGGTCAACCCGTTTTTATTGGATAATCCAAGAATCGTAAGCCAAACCATCATTTACATATTTGTAATTCATAAAGAAATACCCCTTGTCAGCCCAAGAAATTCCCCAGGAATTTGCAATAATCAGGCCCCCAGGCTTTAATCCCTGTTTCTGCCATAGAGGATATATCATATTGTCGTCATAACCCTCTACGTAGAGCGCATGGCCACCTAATAAAGATTCCCCTTTCCCTGGCATGGGGAGTATCCCGTCCTTGGCCACTTGGTCCCCTTCCATGCTCTCATAGACATCCATCCCGATCAATACCCCCTGTTGGTGGAGAGCGATATACTGTTTGATCTGGGTGATCCCGATCACTCTCTGATAAAACTTAGCCCTGTATTTTGCAGCGTCCGTCTTCTCTTGGAAAGTAAGCGGTGTAGCAAAGTTGGCATCAGTATAGGGGTCATCTGATTCGGGGGCCACTCCGACCGTAGTAAGGGCCTTTCCAATATCCCTCATCTCGGCACCGGAGTCCTCGCTCAATGGCGCCCCCTCGATGATCTTCTCTTCTTTGTAGAGACCCATTCTGGAGAGCATGATCCTGATGCCAAGCTTCCCTCCAGATAAGGACAGAACGATCCTTGCCCTGACACCTGCATTTGCTGTGCAACTTCCCCACTGGCCCTGGTCAAATGCTTTAGGGGTGTACTTCCGAAGGTTCACGAATGTTGGAATTGTTACCTCCTCGTGCGGAAATAGCATAGAATGAAAATCCCTTTCATCCGGTCTGTCCCTTCTTAATAAGTATTTTCTTTTCATTGCCAACTCCCCAATTTAAATTCATTTCCTTCAATTATAATGGCCTGACCGCCTACTCCTTTCCAAAATCCCGAATTCTTATACATCCCGTCAATCTCTGCATAGTGGATATGGCCTGTAACCAAAGGAACTGATCTCGCATTTGACCATCTCTTCATTATTTCCTTTATGTCCTCATGCCTTGTGGACCCCGCGCCAAAAGGATTCGGAATACCCAGATTATCAACTAACCTCCAAATATGAACCGCTGCCTCCCCTATAAAGGAAAGCTGGTCATCGACCGGATCACCCTTGTGCCCATGTGTTATGAGGATAGGAGGGTCAGAGTCTAATACCACGACCTCTGGAAGGTCTCTCCGTTTATTATCATGATTCCCACGTGTCCTGATGTCAGAGTGCAAGTTCCCGTAGTATTTGTACGGGGCGTCTCCAAATTCCCATAAATCATCGAGGTCGCCATTGTCTATAAGAAGGTATCCATCCTGACGGAAGGATTGACGCACCTGATTGTGTAAGTCCTCATTCTTGAGGAACTGGTCCGCAACACTCTTATCCCCCCTGTGCTGATCGGAGAAAACCACTGCCTTGCTCGTTGGACCCCACGGGATTCTTTTGGCGTTCTTCAAAAATCCATCGAGGAGGCCCCATATTATTTCCTCCTCGATAGCAAATAGTCTGTCGTCTATTTCCAAAGTCAAATACCTCTTCAGGATGCTCTACAACAAGACTTCTCACTCCCGCCAATATCAAACCATGCACCATGAATCAATGAGTTACGTAGTTCTGCCTATAAACCCAACGCAGTTACGTAAGGGAGGATCTTAGCTAACACCGCTGGGAAGAAGGTCTGCATAATCTGATCGGCTCCGCTTTTTACGATGCTACCCCATACCCATCCCCACAGGACAACTACTTGGCCCATGTCCTGGTCCGTAAGCTCCTCACAGGTGGGAAGCCCATTCGCATCCTTTTTGACGCATTTGGCTGCGATGCTGTCCAAAGTCTTGATATCATCACTGCAAGCACAGGGCAGCAATGTAGTGAACTTTTTAAGCACGACAGTGAGGGCGCTTGAATTGAGAGGCCATGTCGAAGCAATCTCTTTGGCCGCAATTCGGGTCGTGGCAGCATTTTGCTGATCCATTACCGTGATCTTGGTAATAGCGGTCTGATATGTTGCGCAACCCATTAGAAACAGAAAAAGAAATGATAATATGATAAGCTTTTTCATTTTATCTTACCTCCTTAAAATAATCCTGAAATGGTTTATCCTCCTTAACTGGAGGGAAATATTTTCCGTGGATTCAAGTACCAGATATGATTTTACCCCAATTATCTGTTGTAAAAGTCACCCATGGATTCAATGATGTTAAGGTAAGTTCCTTTCCGCATGGACAATACATTTTACTCCTCTCTTTACTGCCTTATTGTCCCTCCAGTCACATTGAAGTCCTTTGCAAGAAAACCTATTACCGCAACCGCTATCGCCATGATCAATGCGTGAGGGTCAACCTTGCCCGACTGAAGGATTGGATAGATGGCGATGCAAACGGCGCCTAACAAACCAAACAAAGAAGTCTTCCAGTTTTTTCCTAACATTTAACTCACCTCCTATAAGTTTTTCCCCAGACTACCCGCTGGGGAATCGGGGAAAAGGTTATTAGGGTCTTTCCGCATCCAGTGTCGTTCCAACCGTCTTCAGGTTATCGACCACACCCTGAAGATCGGTGGCGGCCTTTTCTACATCTGCGGCAGAAACACTTCCTGTCTGGAGATTAAGAATAATCGCCTCAACCCTTGCGATCTCTCCTGTAACAGAAGTGTTAATAGTCGCAACCAAGTCCTTGAGAGCCTGTACCTTTGCCTGTAGATCTTCTAATGCACCCATTATAATCACCTCCTTTCTTTGGATGTCCTCTAAGATTTGAAATAGTTTTCTCCAGAAAAAAATTATCATCTTAATTCTCCTGAAAGTCCTCCGTGATAATAATCCTCAAAAGTTCTTTCCTAAACCAAACTGCGGGAATTAAGTGCTTGAGCATAAGATGGATAAAAGCCTGTAAGGAATTCCCTACCTCATCGGGAGAGCGATTCTGACCTACAAGAATACAGTCTTTGGTATCCTTCGGGAAATTCCCGACATGAATCTCTATGTAGGTGTGACCTGGAACGTCCTTCAATAGAGGGACTAAATAGTCATGTTCAGGGGACATATAAAATTCTATCAAATAAATACCAGCAGGGATGGGTTTAGGAGGCTCAAAGGTAAAGCATTCATGAAGGGTGTTAACGGCAAGATCACCCATCGTTGATTGAGCGGTCTTTTGTTTTCTTACAAGTTGAAGGTCCATTATTTCTTGTCCATCTTTAAAAGCGAAATACCGTTTTTGCCAATCCCGAAATGAAACCTCCGATTAATCCAAATACCCCGCTCACAGTCATATCGAGCTTCTTTCTATTTTCCAGAGTTTTAAACCTTCCATTGCAACTCATTAATCTATTCTCGCAGTCAATATCTTTTTTACAAAGAAGAGTATAGACATTAGCTGTGTAATCAAAAAGAATATTTAACTTTGTGTTCGGGTCACTTATTTTCTCAAAATCTCTTTGATCAATCATTGAGGGCATCACAGTTCTCCTCTATTATGAAAATTCCCAGACGATTATTACGCCACCAGCTCCGACTCCACCAGTATAGGCAGCAGCAGTGGACAAAGCCCCACCAGCACCGGCTCCATATCCGGTCGCATTAGTTCCGTTCCCCTGTGCGGTCAACCCAACTCCACCGCCTCCGAAGATGCTTGCCGCTCCGCCGCCACTGACGGCCAAAGTTCCAGAATCACGCTTGGCGAATTCTCCGCCCGTGCCACCAGCATTGAGGTCTCCGTTTGTGCTTACCGCTCCGCCTGCTCCACCAGCGACGACCGCAGCCGTAGTATTGTAGACTATGCCAACTCCGCCAAGCCCTCCATTGGCTGTGATAAGAACTGCACCAGGTCCCGTGAAGGTCGTATTGCCTCCTGTCCCCCCTGTGCCTCCCGTGTTCGCCCCAGCCGTACCTCCAGCTCCAATTGCATAGGTATAGGTTGCGCCCCCGCTTACTCCTGTAAAATATTTAAGGGCATACCCACCGGAACCGCCGCCGCCTCCGCATGCTGCGTTTGAAGCAGTCCCGCTAACACCACCGCCACCACCGCCAGCAGCCACAACTTCAACGACGAGTTGGGTAGTCCAGGTCTGGGCGACAAAGCTGGTGCCAGAAGTCAGAACCGTTACTTTGAGCAATCTACCCGTGACGGGCACCATTCCAAATCCGCCGATGCTTTGAGAGAAGCATGGGGAAGCAAGGACCCCAAGGAAAAGCGCTCCAAGTAAAACAGCAATCAATTTCTTTTTCATAACTATTCCCTCCTTTAAAAAGTTTTAGTTTTTAAAATATTCTGACTTAATGATGCCACTCGCCCCTCCGGTACGGTTGCACCTAAAACCCCAAATCTGTTCGGCCTTGGTAAGAGAAAGCCACATACCAGGCTCAAGAAGATGCCCATTCACAGAGGGATCACTCCCATCGAGGGTGAACCTTATCTCAGCCTGTTCTACGCTTATAAAGGCAGTTTGCGCAGCTCCATAAGTGGTGACTGTCAGCGGAACTCCGCCGGATGTGTTGTCTCAGGTGACACTTTCCTTGGCCGCAAAAGCCGAAAGAGAAAAGCCCAAAACCAAAATTAAGACCAGTAAGAATTTTTTCATGATTTCCTCCTTTTAAAGATTGTCCTCAAAACCGATACAATAAAGGTAACTTGTAGCCGTTCCGCTTGCCCAATAAATATTCGAGCTTTCAAGAGTCATTTCTATGGGCGTTCCGGCGGCATTAACAGCACTAATGCTTGGCCAGTCTATAACGGCAAAAGGTGGATTTGTCGTACTGGTATATGCACCATAACTACTATTCGGACACACGGCAATGCCCCAACCAGCATACTCGTAAGGTAAAACAGTAATCCGATAAGCGGTGGGAGGGACAAAAGTTCCTGTGGCTACGGCTACCCACGTAGGAGTGGTTATACTTCCTTTAAGCCCGCTATCCATCAGGGGAAGACCTGACCCGCCATTGACGTATTGAACTCTGCGGCCATATTGGGTGGTCGGAACCAAAGTGCTACTTGCACTGGTTCTAACCCAACCAAGCCTTGCACAATAAGTATACCCAATCGGTAGGTTTGGAGATCCGGTGTTAATAGAGATCAAGCCTGCGGCGGTTTGGGTTGTTGGATTATAAATTACCCACACACTATACCACGATGAAGCCGAAAGAGTTCCTGTGTCAAGTCCGTTCGGCCCAACATTTGTAATGGTTATACTTACAGCGATGCCCAATATCGTGGTAGCGGCATTGTTAGATGGATTGAGCAAACCAACGGCATCGGCGGTGACTGTTAACTGAGTGGTCGCTGGTGTTTTAATAACCAAATTTTTAAACCAGGACGGATTGCTAACCGGTTGTCCAATGGCAAAAGGACCCATTGTAACTCCATTAATTTGAACGTATAGACCATTCGCTGTGGTCCATACATCGCCATTTGAAGGAGTAGTAGGAGCGGTCCCCTGGGGAATACTTATACCTGCACTATACGTTGAAGAAGGTTGCGTCGTAACTTTCCCCGTAAATGTTGGATTGTTCATCGGAACATAGGTGGAAAGATAGTTATTGTAGAGATCTGTTTGATTGGATACTGACCCCGTGATTTGCCCCCATGAAATAGGCGGATAGGCGGCGGGGGGCGGCTGATAAGGGAGTGCCGTCCAGTGAGAAAGACCGTCGCCAATCTTGAGGCGACCTGAATCCCATTCAAAACAAGGCTCCCCTTGAAGAGGTACGGGATTTGTGTTCGTCCAATTTTGAGCAGTGTCCCGCCTAAACTGAATCGATTGATAATACGTAGTTTGACTTTGAGAATATTGAACAGCACCGAGAATCAAGATAAGCAATAGAGCAATCAAAAACTTTTTCATGGTTTTCTTCTCCTTTTAAATTTCTTTCTCTTGGGCGGATGTTCTTGAGCTTGCCGTAGCACATCGTAGGAAAGTTCCCTATCGCCGGCCCACTTCTTCACCGCTTTTGGATCATTTCTCGGAATGGTTGTTTGTGCCATCAGAACGTCACCCCGTAAGATTCCGCCTCCTCCATTACCTCATCGATCTCTTTAAAAACTGCCTTGTCGTAATCTTTGGACTCTGACCTTAGTTGTTCACAACCTTCCATTGCCTCGAACTCCGCTTCCTCTTTCGTTTCGCCAAGACCTACGGAGGCAGCGATGCGATCGCCTGCATCCTTGTCTGGTAGGCAATAATACTGTCCTTCGATGCGACACAATCGGCGGAATTTCAGCCTTTTAAATTCCTTCTCTGGGAAGTTCACAGGCACCCACTCTGTTTTTCCTATCGGGCTGTAGATACAGACCTCAGCTACATACTTAGCAGCGGGTTCGGGTTTTATAGGCTCTCCCCCTGCCACTTGCCAGATGAGTTGAGAGATGTTCTTGTACGCCTCGCAGACGGCTTCTCCAGGAGGCGAAGGGAAGCGCTGGCAGGGGTCCGTAAAATAAGGTTTCCTGTCTTTGCCTACCCTGACTTCAGAAGAAATGTGGCCGCAGACCTTATACTTCTTCCAAATTTTCGCCATTTCGTCATCTACTTTTTTGAGAGCCTTCGGCATGTCAGCCATGGCCATTACTTTTCCAATGTATCCGGCTCCCTTGAGTTCTGGTCCCCAGAGTGCTATCTCAGGGTAATCTCCATTTGAGAGAAACTTCTCACATCCCGCTTCGATCCCCGGTATCGGGTCTACTACCATGAACTGAAGGCTGTCCCGATACCCACCGAGCTTATGGGCAAGTTCGTCAACCTTTGTTATCGAGTTTTTCCATTCCGAATGATGAAAGGTTTCCCGGATTCCCCTTGCCTTGTTTGGCAGTTTCACCCACAAATCTTTTTCCTTTTTCAGCACATCCGTCAGGGCATCCACACCTTTTACGACGCGATATTTGAAGACGGGAAGTCCAACGTTGGCTAATGTCTTGGCAAACAGTATCCGATCCATCTCAAGTATTTCGCTGTTCCCTGCACCGAAGACACGCTTCCCCGCCTTTCTAAGCTCTTCCTGCTTGCTGGCAAAACCGTAATCGAAAAAGCAAAAAAGGTCGGTATCTTCCTTGTAGTCTTCGTAGTTATCGACCCTGGTAACACCCGGCACACCTTCCCCAATAGTTTGCTTTTCCAGAAGAGGGAAAGACTCTTCGCAAGGCGTATAAAGCCTGACCGTCTTGAACTCTTCGGCCAGTTTTTGAGCCATGAAGACTTCGAACACTCCGTATCCGATCACAAGAGCGTTAAGTTTTGAGAGGTCTACCATATTATTTACCTGGGCGTTTAGTGCCAAAGAAAGCCTTCTTTTTCAGTACACCAGCCTGACCAGCGAAAGAAACTCCGCCTCCACTTCTTCCGGGATCGTCCCGAAAATGGGGACCACTCAAAAATTCAATGTCGTACTCTTTCTCAGCCTCATTAATTTTCCGCTGTAATTCTTTGGCTGCCGTTTCAAACCCCCTATCCTCTTGGGTGATTGCTAAAAAGATTTTATAACCCTCGTGCAAATCTTCCTCTCGGCTCATAGTCTCCTCCTTCACATTTCTTTTTGCATTGCCCGATATCTTCGTTTCGTTTCTTTGTCAAGGTTTTTAGCATTGTCTATACGCTTTTTAAATACGGGTTTAAGGATTCGTTTTTCTTCCTCTGTTAGCCCTTTAGAAATCCCTTTTGCGAGTTCATCGACAGTCATATGCTCGGCGGCCCTGGCCGTAGAACTCATCTTTGCATGGCGTTCCATATCTTCCTTGTCCCGTTCACTAATCTTTTCCTCTCTATAGGCTTCTTTTATCCTTTCTTTGGCTTCCGGTTCTTCAAGTCTTAATTGTTCTCCGAGTTTTCTTTTAAGTTCTGTTCTCTCAGTTGGTTCCTTTCCAAAATGAGGAATATCAGCGGCATATCTCTCAAAACGACTTTGAGGAATCCTATAAGTTGAAATAATGCCTGCTCCTACGGATTGACCTATGGCATCAAAGGCTTCTATTTCGCCATTCATCCATCTTATAAATTCTTGAACTTGGACTGGTTCAGTTCCTATCGTCTGAGATAGAACAAATGATGGAAATTGATTCCATTCAATAGGATGTCCCTTGCCGAATTTAACAGTTTTTCCAGTTGTTAATAATTCTTCATAGTTCGTAAACTCTCTATGGGTCCAGTCCGTTCCCGTTAAGGCTTCGTGAGCAATTCGATAAATGACACTACCTTTATTCTGAGCAAATTTAACGGGATGAGCTAATAATCTGATGGGGTCAAGCATGTGGCCTATTAACGGAAAATACTTATGTTGTTCTCCTTTTCCTCCCAAAGCTTTATAAATCGGGGTGACATCAATGTTTAACCATCTGAGATTATTTTGATACCAAGCGATTTTGTAATTTTTCATCATTTCGTCAATGTCACCACCGGCCAAAAGATAATTCGCAAGAGCCGTAACTCCTAACGCTTTCAGATACCATCCACCAACAAGCCTTTGATAAGCCTTTCGACCTTGGGTTCCTTCCCCACCTTTTTTGAACGCACCGGCAACAAGATCAATATTTGATTCGGTCCAATCTGGTGCCAGAGCAAATAAACGAAAAAGATGTTGAAGCGTTGGATTTCTTCCCTTTCTTTGTAAGTGTAAACCGCCATAATTGTCGTTTTGTAATTTGGCAGCTATCTTAGCCGCTTCATTCGGGTCCATGTTCGGATTTCTTCTCAAAATATTCCTATATGAATCAAGATAAGATTTTGTCTTTAAACCAGCCCCCATGACTTCAAAAAGAAAATCTGTTTGTCGTTCTCTCAAGTCTTTTATGAAATTTCTGACTGTAGCCGTGGGTTTTGTTTTGTCAAGGACGTTATCAATAAATGTTCTTTGTCGCACCAAATCTTCTTCCCAATCCTGCTTGATACCGAGGGTTAATCCGTTTTTTACACCTCTTACAATATCGGGGTCCAATGCCTGAATTGCCTTATTCCCATCTTGGTAAGCATTTCTGATATTTGGATGTTTCCATGTCCCTGGCGTTCCCAGAAAGTAGTTTCTACTAAAGGCTAAATTATGAAAAAAGCTGGATAACAATATCCAGGATTTAAAAATTGCATTGTATTTAGTAATGGTTGCCAATCCTGGGATACCGTATAATTTTGAAACTCCAAGTATATTGTTCAGGTTTTTAGCCTGCTCATGCGGTGCATAAATTTCCCGTCTCTCAAAAATATTACCGTTCTTATCTATGAAGAAATTTTTACCTTGTTGTCTTATTTTAAGTTCTGAGAGAATTTCCTTCTGAATCGTCTTTTCGATTTCCCTCTCAATAATCTTTTCTTTGACATCCCCGGGTGGAGCCTGTTTGATGCGATTTAATATCTGTTCGGCCTCGCCTTCAGACCATCCCCTTGCTCTCAATGCCTCTCTTGCCTTCTCTTCTACTTTTGAGATAGCCGTTGTTGGTTCCCCTTCTTTTTTTGTTACTTCCTTGATCGTTTCTCTTAATATCTTTCTGGATTCAGTTGTTCTTTCGGTAGTCTCTTCTTCGATGTTTCCTGCCCATTTCCACTTCTTAAAATTAGGATGTTCAACACGATCATATCCGTCAAAATGAATAGTAGAGAGAAGCGGTCTGCCGTCAGCATCCTTTATTTTGCTGGAGGCATCGAGAAAATTCTTATCAACGATTGTCTTTCCTACCTCTTCTTTTAATATCCGAAGATTCGTTGTAGCTCCTTCATATTTAAGGTTGAACCCTTCCCCCCATCCTTCGATTATGGTAGCAAATTTCCTTTGTAGTGCGTGACTGGTTCTGGTTCCGAACTTTCTTAGATTTTCCGCTCCCTTCTTTCCTTCTCCAAAATCCCATGTCCGGGCAGCGTAGTTATCAAGAACATTTCTGATTACTTCTTCTTCCAAAGCCTCCAATCCAATTTTTTTGTAGTCTCCCTCAATTGCTTCGACAATAGGCATAACTTCTTTTGGAAGATTCTGTGAGAGAGTGATGATTCTTTTCTGCTCTGGCGTTAACTTGTCCCAATATTTTTTGACATCTTCAGGGTTTCTCTTTGTATCAATGTGAATCTGAATTGCCTTGTCAATATCTTGGGCTTCTCGGTCATACTTTTTCTTTCCAAGCACCTCCATGATGTCTTTTTGAAGGTTTGAGGATTCTACTCTCGCCTTTAAAATACGAACATCTTTGTTTCCGATCCAGACATCCTTGTATTTTTCGTAAGCCTTTTCTAATTCATTCCCGGTCTTTTTCCCTTCTGCGACTTCCTCCTCTGGTTTAAGTTTTTTGAACGAGAAAGAACCACGCTCATCTTTTATAGGGCTTGCGATATTTTCCCAAATGTCCTTTGCGTATCCTTTTATTGAATCCCATAAGTCTCCCAATTTCTGTTTCATAGCGATTTGCCAGGGCTCAAACTTTGTCATACCTGAATTGTAGATATGGCGACCCAACTCTTCGATGTGAGGCATGGCCTCATGGATATTTTTTTTGAAAGTTATTGCCTTGTCGATAGCTTGCCGAAGTTCTGAAAGGTCAATTGCACCCTTTTCTGAATCAAGGATTGCCCTTGAAATGTTCGTTTTGTTAAGAAATTCATCTATTATGGTTTTTATTTTTTCGGCATCTTTGACATACTCATAATTCTCTCCCATCGCTAAATGGGATATAAGTTCATTTTCGATTTCAATCTGGTTAGGTAACGAAAGACCAGACTCTCTATACAGGTCATTTAGTGATTTTCTAAATTGGTCAAAGTTCTTGAATTCGTTTTTGAGTTTAGCACGAAGGTCGGCATACTCATCAGGGTATAATAAAGACTGGCTGTGGATAACTTCATGGCGAAACGCCACGTCGGCATTTGGAGCATTCGTATTGATGTAAATTCTTCCGAGACGGTCAGGATTAAAAATGCCGTGATACTTCGATGCCGTATTGATTCCATCAAAAAAAACGACATTGTATCCAAAACGCTCTCCCTTATCTATTGTTTCTCTTTGCTGTCCTGTAAGTTCTGTTGGGACCCTGACATCTTCGGGGTTGAATCCTTTTCCAAGGCGATCTTTAAGGATTCCCTGAACTTCGGATCTTCCAGTGCTGAGCTTTCGAAGAAAAAGGTCACTCCATTCTTTGCTGTTCGATGTAGTAACATCTTTGGCCTCCTTGCCTGTTATTTCTTCTTTTTTAATACTCAAAAAACTTGGTTGTTTAACTTCCTGTTCTTTTTTAATTCCCCCAAACTCAAACTTCCCTTTATTTTCTTCCCACCAATCTTTCGCCTTCTCTTCTGGCATAATGGACTTATCAAAGCGAATGGCCTGAATAACTCGACCACCTGCCTTAGCATCCGCCAAGAGAAATCGAACACCTTCAGTGGGTTCAATCCCTCTGGACCTAACTGCCTTTTGGCTTATGTAAGTGTTTGGTTTAATATCTTCAGGCGGGTAGAGTCTGAATCGACCTTCATTCTCGGTAGAGTTCGGATCGAAGGCAAAGGGACGGGATTCGCCTTTAGACCAATCGCCAGGTTTTACCTCGGCAGGACTTTCTCGGGTGGATTCTTTTGTGAGAGCATATTGATCTTTGGCGGTGGGGGAAAGGGCAGGCTTATGAAGGTCTGGATAATCGGCTAAAACTTCGGGTGGAACGGGCTTACCTTCGGAGAGGGCTTTATTTACTGCTATCTTATGCCTTCTTTTCTCGACTCCAAGTTCTTTTGGCTTTTGTATTCCTTCAAATAGATCATCAAGATACTCACTTTGAGTTATCTCCCAAGGTTCTTTTACTTTTTTTTCTTCTTCTTTCGGGACTTCCCCGCCTTCGAGAATGCGATCGCCCCTGCCTGCCCGTGGCCGTCCGGGTATCCCGCCCTTACTAACTCGCTGATATTCTCCGATATCGTGCGTTGGCTCGACCCTTTCTTTAACGGCATCTGGCACCTCCTTTGGAAAATATTTATCAAATAAGGTTTTTAATTCTGGCTTAACCTCATCAGGGTTTGTTAAATACTGTCCATAATCCATGGCAAGGTGTTCTCTGATAAAATTAACGTGCATATCTTTCGGTTCATTTCTCACCTTCGCATATTCTTCAAGAAGCGAACTGTCGGAAAGTTTTTGAACGTCTCCTAATTTATCCTCAAGTTGGATATGCCCAATTTCGTGGTTAATTATGTCGGGATTCTTTGCATCGGCCTCAGTCTCAAAAACTATTCTCTTATCTTTCCAATCTAATTCGGCTTGCCAACCTGGAGTTTTTCTCCATGTAGGCTGAACTACAGTTGTCCATCCTTTAGGGGGTTCGAGTGGTTTTGCTTCTTCCTTTGCCGGTTCAATCCCTGCGGCTTCCCTGTAATGTTCACTGTAGAGTTCTTCACCCGTTCCGGTCTGTCTCTGCAATTCTTCGGCTACCTTGGGCTGATTCTCTCTCACCCAATCCTTTGCCTCGGTCCGGCTAAGAAACTTTCCTTCAGGAGAAATGAATCCCCTTTCATGCGGTTCCTCTGGGCTTATGTCTTGGGCTTCGAGAATGTCTGGATGAGTACCACCGACTTCGCCTTCACTAACTTTACCGTTGTGAATAATGGCTGGTCGAAGATGTTCGGCCTCGGGTGCAGGTTTTTCTGCCTCTCCTGGCTTCACAGCCATAGGCTCTCTTGCAACTTCTTCTTTGGTTGGCTCCTCTATTGGGACACGTTCTTTGATGGTCTCTGAAGGCTTAATTTTAGCTGGCTCTTCTACTTTAGGGGATGGTTTGGGCTTGACGGCGACTTCTGGCTTCGGTGCGGCCTCGGCGGGAGCTTCTGGAGGAGCTTCTCCCTTCATCCTCCTCGCTAAAGCCTCTTCTCTCCAAGAAGGGTTATTCCAACGTCGCAGAATCTCGCCCTCGCTCAACCCCTTAGAAATCATGTCATCCAAAGATTGAACAACGAGGCTCCTCTCTGGTATGGCAAGGCTTCTATACCAGGTTGAGTCGGTCACCGATTTGAGAGCGGATAGTGCAGTTTTTCTCACTCCAAGAGCAAGGGGGGCAGCCTTTATTGCTGTACCAACTCCGGTAGCAAGTGCGGGGCTTCCTGTAATTTCTCTGGTAATATCAGCCGCCTTTTCTCCGGCGACATCAAGAAGTTCAAAGGGGTATTCTGCTGTCTTAGTGAGTCTTTTACCGGCTTCAGTTTTCGGTTCATAAATGGTTGCCTTAGAAACGGCTTCTCCGAGTTCTCTTGATTTACCAAAAGGAAGCCCCACGAGTTGAGCTATTCCAGTGGCAGCAAGACCATAGGTCTGGGAGAAAAGGTTCGCAGCGGCCTCAAGGGGTGCGTAAACAGAGGCAATGTCTTCAACGGTCTGGATCGCTGGTCTAAGTTCTCTGGCAGCCCTTCCAAGGGGACCCTTGGGCTCTGGTTCTGGCAGTGGAGCTAAAGCCCTTGGAGCGGGTACGGCTGGACCAGTGGCAAATTCGGGTTGTTGAAGAGGGGGTTCTTTTTTAGGTTGCTCACCTTCTTGAGCAAATGGACTCTTACCCTCTGAGATTCTTTTTCTCGCATGTTCAGTGGCTTTATCAATAATTTGTTTTGTAGGTTTTTCCCCACTCAGAAGGTGATCTATTTCATCTTTGGTCAACGTAGGAACAAGGGAGGGAATCTCGGTTTCTTTCCCATCCATTTCTACCCCGATAGACAATTCAGTTGAAATCTTTCCATCTGGCCTCTTTAATGTTCCTAAGAATCCAGGTCCCTTCGGAGTCCCATCTGCCCTCGTACCCCATTCTGGATGAGCGGGTTTTTCCTCTCCTCCCCATGCTTCCGGTGGAATTGGTTGGGTAAGCTGTCGGACGGCTTCCTTGCCTCTTTGGAAAAGAGAAGGACCTTCGGGTTTCCCGTATTCGGCGAACACACTTCCGGGAACTTTCTCTTCGTGCTTTACTTCTTTTTCGGTTGCTGTCCCAAACTCGTCAAACACACCCATGGTTTATTCCTGTTTCTGAGGATCATACCCTTGCTTCTTGGCCTCTTCTTCCATCTTTTTTTGTTTATTGGGTCCCTTGGGCATATCCTTGAACTTCTTTGTTATTGATTCAATCACTTTTTTAGGGATAGGTTTTAAAATCTTCTCTGGCTTCCCCATTTCTTGTTCGGCCTTATTAATAGCCTGATTCCATGTCATTTTGCGGTCCTCTTGTTTCAACTCCGTCGCTCGATCCCTTATATTTCTTACAAGATTTTGGTGTTCATCAGGAAGATTTCCTATTAGTTCATCTGGTTTTTTCCTTTTTATAATTCCTTCTCTGTCTTCCACATCTTCATCAATCAGACGGGAATATCTTGAAAATATCTCATCGTTAAGCTCTTTTTGCTCGCTCACGGATAGAGGTTTCTCAGCCTCCTTCTTTTTTTTCTCCTCTTCTTTTTCTTTCCTCTCGGTACGCTTTTCACCCAATTCTTTTTCTTTGATGTCTACCTCTCTTCCTTTAAGTTCTCTGGACTTGCGTTTTTCTTCGATGGTTTCTTTCTGATATTGAGTCTCTGCCGTCGGCTTCGGGAAAAGATAATCTAAGTTCTTTTTAATCTTATCATCATCCATTCCCGCTTCTCCTGCGGCTCGGGCATAAACTTTCCTCTTTTCCTCTACAGTTGCATTGGGGTTCTTTCTTTTTAATTCCTCTACAGCATCGTCCGCTTTATTAAATGCAAGAGATTCTTTATGGACGGCTTCCGATTTCTTAAACTCTTCAAGCATCCCCTTATCGCCCAATTTCAACCGGAGTGCCGTGATATGGTCCGACATACGGCTCAAACCCTTGAATTGGTCAATGAACACACCGATGGGTATCCTCAATACTTGACCGTTAGGATCTGCCGTTCTTCCTTCTGTGGCTGGCGAACTGTAGGGTTTCCCCTCTGAATCGACGATATCGAAGTGTGGCGTGATCGTTCCATTCTTTGTGTCAATATAGAGTTTACTCAATATCTTCGATTGCGCCTTCTTGCCTGTTCGATCGGTGCCCAAGTTAAAAATATCTCCATGCGTACCTTGGAGTGCGGAGAAGAGTTCTGGGGCCTGGTCTTTGTCTATAACCATACGCTCCCGTCCTTGTTTGGCCTGCTCAGTAATGACAGGAGTAAGACGATTAAACTCGCTGTTAATTGTCTCCAGGTTCTTTTTTAGTTCATCCAGTTGAGCAAAATTCTTTCCCTTAAAATAACGATTTTCTCTATACATGCCCGTCACGAAGGCGGTTTGTTCGTCGGAATCAAGGGGAAGGTTATTGCTCATTTTATACGCAGCGCCAACTATTTTGTGTTGAAGGGTTGTATCTAAATCGGTGTCTTTGGTCATATCAAATTCGTATTTTGATTTTTCAAGGGCCTGCTTTTCTCTTTCAGTTTGAACAGTTCTTTGCTCTTCTTGGCCCCGCATGTACCGTCTTCGCTCTTGGCTCGTTTCCAATTGCTCCTGTAACAACCTCTGACGGACAGGACGCTCCATGATACTCGTAATTAAACCAGTAATTTCTCCTGCCATGATTTTATCCTCCTATTGCATTGGTCCGAATCGTCCTTCCGCCATTGGTGCACCTGCCGTGGCAGCTTCTCCCATTTCTGCCGCTGTGATATCTCCAGCAACCCCACCCTCAAAGGTGGGTTTTTTGTCTCCGCCCGGTATCATCCCCATGCCGCCGAAAGCAGCGGACACGATTTTTGCAATGTCCTTAATCCCCGTTTCGATTGAGCTTCCGACCCCCTCAATTTTCTTTGCCTCAAATTCTTTACTCGCCAATTCCCTTTTTTGTGCAAGTCCAGATTCCGCAACGATGCCAGATAGCGCTCGATCTCTATATGTCGCTCCCGTTTGTATTAAACCTGCCATGATTTTATCCTCCTATCCCGTCGGAGAGGCAACGTTCGGATTTCCTGCACCTCCGAAGAGTAAATAGCGATCCTGCTTACGAACATTGGCTCTTGCGGTATTTGCCGCTCCAGCCATGCTTGACGCTTCGCTTAAATCCATGAGTCTACGGCTTACTGTTTGCTGTTCCGGAGTGGGATTCACTCCGAGTGCTCGATTCTGTCTTTCTCCTACACCCTCCAAAGTTCCGAAACTTTCTCTCGTAGCTGATTCGGCCTCATTTACTGCCTTATCCAATACAGCAGGATCGTTAAGCGATATTTGTTGCATCGCCTGAAGCTCTATCGGCTGAAATGTAGATTGCCAGTCCTGAAACTGGGCCAGACTTAGAAGGAAGCCCGTCTGCCTCGGGTATGCTGCCGCATAACCAGGATCAATACTTTGATCTGCCATGACTTTATCTCCTTAAATGATAGAGCCGATACCGCTCGAAATCCCCTGCATCTTTTGGGCCTGTAATTGTTTCTTGGCTATCGCCCTCTGTACCGATTGCTCTGCCGATACCTCCAGACCTTTTTGAGCCGATGCTTCTTCACCCTTGCCAACGTTAATAATATCTTCAAGTGCTCCGAGTTGACGGAATTTAACTGCGGACTGCCCTCCGACCTGGGCTCCAGCACCCTGCGTTGCCAAACCAGCAAGCCTTCTTGTGTTCTCAACGGGATTTGCTGAGACCTTTGAAGGATCGACATTTTTCATAACCTCTGCGTTGATTTGACCTGCAACCTGCGCCTTCTCTTCTGCCTGTGCCGTTGGATCTGTCGTCTGGGCAATATACTTATCCATAAGAGGTTTATAGTATTGCTGATAATAATTCCAAAGCTCTACGTCTTTTTGAGCAGATATTCTTTCTTGGGGAGTTTCCTTTATTTCAGCACCAGGACCACACATAAGCTACCTCACTTTTTGGTATTTTCTACCTCTTTACATACTTTTGGATTACTCCGTCGGTTCCTTCACAGGTGAACCCCATAAGAAAAAACCACTTCCAGGCATCATCGGAACCGGATAATATTTCGACATATCCTTTCGCCTTAACGATCCCGTCTGAAAATCTTGAAAAGAAGTCTGTTAAACCCCTTGCGATCCGTTTAAGTCCTCCTTGTCTCGCTACGAAGTGGCTTCTCCATCTGTTAAACCCGATTGATTCCAAATACCCCACGGCACAGCAATTACCATCGTGGTTATAGAAGGCCCCAGTAAAGGGCTTCCCGATCATAGAGATAAACCTTTCTTTAGTTTGTTGAACGTTCTCTCCAAACACATCGATTTCCTTTTGACACAACTCATCAAGATTATCGATTACGTACTCCACATTCTCTTTTGTCATAGGAAGCACTTTCATAATTTCTTGGTCTTGAAAGCACCCTTTATGATGTTGGTTCGGAGAAAGCCCCCGATCGAATCGGCATCCATCAAGGATTGATGAAGTTCTGGAGATACCCCCTCATATTGATAGACCGCTCCTGAACTAAACTCCGCCTCAAGAGTTTGGGTTTGAAGGTCATAACCCACGGACTTAACATTCGATGAATCAACGCTTTCTCTATTCATACATTCGTCCCACTCCTTACGTTATTTAAGGCACTCTGTGCATCCCTGAATGTTTTTACGGTCGGAATGACAGGGGAGCCTTTGATTTTTGAGTAATAACTTCTAATGTTATTCAATCCGGTCTTCGCATCCCCAAAGGTCTTGATGGTCGGAATTACGGGTCCTTCGGGAATCCCCTTATAGTATTGCCTGAGATTATTCAGAGCACTTTGCACGTGGGCGAAGGTTCGTATCTGTGGTATGACTGGTTTCATGCTGGTAACTCCTGCATGGTACTCGCTAAATAGACGGCTGTTACCGCTGGGCCGTAAATCCTCACTTCACAGGCATCGACAAGAAGCGATGGGAGTCTTACCGGTTCGTCTGAATTGACCGTGCAAACAAGCGTATATGGTAGTTTTGGATAGACCACATCGATGTTTACAGGGTAAACGGGAGCGATTACCTTCAAAACCCCAAAAGAAGTTAAGGGGAATCTATATCTTTTTGTACGATAGTCGATGGTTCTATAAACCGTCGTCATTTCTTTTCCCCTTGTTTTGGTGTATTTTTCTTCCCCTCTTCCTGCTTCTCTTGCTCGACCTTCATTATGTCGTTTAACCGGATTTCTATGGCCTGCATATCACGTTTAGCGAGTTCAAATTCAGCCATAAGACGGCCTAATTTCTCCTGTAACACGGCTCTTTGGAGTTGAAGTTCTTCCTTCTCACCTGCCATTGCAATCCCAATCACCATCAGGATTACCAAAACAATTCCTAAACAATAGAACTTTTTCATAGACCCTCCTTTTCAACGATTCTGGCTTATATAAACATAATCTATATATAAACCTTCTGTACTTTTAAAAGTAGCATCATCATCTCCCAGACTAAAATACATATTTACTGTTGGAATATAGGTAGCATTGGTAATTGAACCCTTTGAACTCCCGTCCACAAAAAATTGAACCGAAGTTGTTCCAGTTACCACGAATTTCAAAGTATGAAAAGTCCCGTTGGCTGCTGTGACACCTGTATCGATTGTTGATTCTGAACCCGCTTTGCGGCATACTCCAAAATAATTACTGTTTTTAGCATGTCTAAAATAAATCCCGTTATATGGGACTGCGGTTAAATCACCGCTTGCTAAACCAAAATACCGTGTGGTTGTTTGAGTAGCTCCAAATTGAGCTTCTCTAACTATCACCGTAGGATTCTTTGACTGGACATATGGGGTAGAAATGTTGCTTTGAGCAGGTCTCCCTAATGGAATAATAGAAGCATCATCGCCAGAAATTACTATGACTCCATTCCTGTCCTGGGCAGAGGCAGCGACAGTACCGAACAACTCCCACGAATTTTCATATAGGGCATTAAAATCTTCATAAAATACTGAGTTTACCGTGGGATCAAAAGCTGATACAGTGGTATCCGTAAGGTTTGTGCAGGCTATCGGCTCGCCGTTGGAGTCAGTACACGCTACCTTCGAAGCTGTGACCGCTACACCTTTAATATGACTTGAATCATACCATACGCCCCACTGATGAAGGGCAGGCGTACCATTAGTGGATACGTTGCCTCCCCCTGTCGCAGCCTGCCATGTGGGAAGAGACGAACCACCGGTAGATGTGAGCACGTAGCCGGAAGTGCCAAGGGATGCAAGGGGCTGAATACTGTTTGTAGAGGACCAAGCAGCAAGATAGTACATAGTCCCCGTCCCCGTTACGGGGTTAGTCAAGGTATTCTGCTTATTGTTGAATGTATTCCAGTCTGTCGAAGATAAATATCCACTTGCCGAGGTGCTGGCCTGTAGGATTGAAGCAGTGTTAGAAGAGAATTGGAGGGGAGAAGTCCAGGAACTCACCCGATTGGTATACGCTGTGTTCCAATTTGAGGCTGAGTAAATTCTTCCATCCGCCAACGTGCTTTGCCATCCCAAAGTGTGCGTTGAACCCGTAGAGGTGATTGTTACATTCGTGTCATTGACAAAAGTTTGAGATGATACGGTTAATCCATTTAAAGAGGTTATACCGCCTCCTGCACCTCCCGTACTCGTAACAGTTATGTATGAGGGATGATTTGATAAAACTGGCGTTAGCCCTTCGGTGCGGTATCTACCTAAGTTGATGTCAGTATAGGAACTACCATCAAAGTAAATACAGTAACCATTAGTACTTGCTTCGGGAAACTCAACCGCCTCAAAAGATATATGATTTGCTCCATTAATAAAATTTATTCCATAAGCATTGGCATTTCCATTATTGAGTCTCATTTGAACATAGCTTTGTTGACCACCCCCACTAATTTTTATAGAACCATCGTTGGCTACATTATTAGACACCCAGACATTCATGGCCCTAACATCGCCAGCATTGGTAATAGTTATTGGGCAGGAGGAAGCATAAGCATCAACAACAAGATTATTTATTTCCCAGAAGACGTTAGTATAGGAAGCACAACTGATATTTAGTGCTTTTGTACCACTTCCACCTTCGTGCATAAGATTGACTCTATCAAGATAAATCCCACCCGTATCTGTGGTTGTTCCCCTCGTGTAATTAAAACAGGTGTCATTAATGGCGTCAATATAAATGTCTCTAAAATAGGTTTCCGTTGAACCATCACCATTTATATTTATGCCATAGCTTGAAAAGCCTGAGATATATAGGTTTTGAAAACGATCATAAGGAGCTACATTTATGGTTATACCTGAAGAAGCTCCGCCAGACCCATCTAACATTAAATTTGAAACTGTACAGTGGGAACAGTTTGACACAGTAAGAGCACTTCCGCTTGAGGGCCTAATTTTGGTGCCATTTCCAGCCCCCATTATGAAGATGTCAGATAAGCTTGAAAGAGATATAGCTTCCGTGTAAGTTCCTTCAGGAATGAAAAGTAATTTATTGCCCGAAGCCACGGCCGCTGCAATAGTCGCATAGGCAGTTACGTTAGTAAACATCTTTCCAGAAAGCCAGGCAGACGCCCCCTTGTAGACCATATCTCCTTGTGTACCCGTTGGGACAGTACCAGAGGGCAAAGTATGAAACCCTCTCGCTCCTCCCGAATCCGTCCCATAATACTGAGAGTTGCCTGGGGATGCCGAATCGTTATAAAGGTTTATCGTGTTCCCTGCTCGGTAGAGAGAATACTGAAAGGTTAAGGCAAATTCCTTATTGTTAAATGTATTCCAGTCCGTCGATGAAAGATATCCACTTGCCGAGGTGCTGGCCTGTAGGATTGAAGCAGTGTTAGAAGAGAATTGGAGGGGAGAAGTCCAGGAACTCACCCGATTGGTATACGCTGTGTTCCAATTGGCTGAGTTGTCGGTGATAGAAGTTCCCCATGCAGACCCCGTGCTTAACGCTATGCCTGCTCCAGGATAGACCATACTACTGGGAGTTGATGAGATCCAATTTGTGCCATTGGATGTCATAACATTCCCAGATGTTCCAGGGACCGCATAGGTCTCAGTCGAAGCTACCCAATTCGTCCCATCAGAAACCAGTATTTTCCTTACCGTTGGTGAAGATGCGTTTGGATAAGTAGGAGTAGAAGCAATAAAATTTGTGCCGTCTCCGATCAGAATCTTGCCCGATGCAGGTGAAGTGTTGGGATAGGTCGGGGTGGAGGCAACCCAATTCGTTCCATCCCCGATCATTACTTTTCCCGCTGCGGGAGATGAAGCAAATGGGACGGTAGGGGTACTTAAAATAAAGTTTGTGCCATCCCCAATAAGAGCTTTATTTGCCGTTGGTGTAGCTGGAACCGTAAATGAAGAGACTGACCAAGCAGGGGTGCCGCTCCCAACCATAATTTTATTCTGAACCGGCGTCAATCCTGCAATCGTGGCAAGGTTAGCATTAAACGCTTGCACGTCTGACCCGATTACTTTAGATGAATAAGAACCTCCACTGACGAATACAAGGCCACTTAGGGCGTCCTCAGTCGTTTTATGGCTATAGGCGGCGTTCCAATTGGTTGCTGAGGCTATTTTCCCGTCTGCCAAAGTTCCAGTCCAAGCCAAAGTTAATGAAACGGCCTGAAGTAATGCGGTGGCAGGAGTTCCCCCCAACGTTAAGGTCATATTCGTGTCATCCGTTTTAGTTAAAGCGGCTGGAGCTTGTGATACTAAATCTTTTGAGGCATCGGTCATTACCACTTGAGATGCAGTTAAACCAGCTATATTTACGTAAGTCCCTGTAAGTCTCATCACCTCAGAACCATTCACTCCAAGAATCATCGGAGCACTGGCCTTACTAATAATATAGGAATATTCACTTAAACCAGAGAAATATGAGGAGAGCAGTCTTATATAAAACCTATCTGATGCTATGTCATTACCTAAACTCATTTGATTATATGAAGTTGTCCCAGTGGATGTATTCCGTAGAGTTAATGATAACTTGCTTCCTGCATAGGAACCCAAGACACTTAGCATATGATTTGTATAATCATAAGTAAAAACTCCTGTATCTGCTCCAAAGGTGCCGCTTGCATTAACCTGGACATCCTTATCAGAACCTCCAACGGTTAAACCAGTAGCGGGGGTAGCCCAAACGGGTAATCCGCCAGAAACCGTTAATATTTGACCCGTAGTGCCAATAGCTCGTCGATCAGTGATATTGGAAGAATTCCGGTAAATCATATCCCCAATAGTAGTCATGGGATCGGTCATACCACCACCAGAAGCAGCAGCCCAAACCAGAGTCCCACCTGAATCATTAAGTTTTAGAAAGTAACCCGTCGTTCCCAGTTCAGGCCATGTGTATGTCACACTGGTTGTAATGGTATTGGGAGCCTTGTGAGCTATGAATGTGTTTCCAGAAGTTGGGCCTTCCTGTAGTTTAATTGAGGCTCCGGTTGAAGTTACTCCAGAAAGAGTTAATCCTGTGAATGTAGGACTGTCTGAAGTAGTTAGCCCAGCCACAGCAGCTTGATTTAGAGTCTGCCAAGATTTGTCCCCTCTCCAATATTGGGAAGTTGCTCCGGCAGATATGGCAGGTTCCTTAGTATTGAAGGTATTCCAATCAGTTGATAAAAGGTAGCCAGATACCGTAGTGCTGGCCTGTAAAATCGAGGCGGTATTCGAGGAGAATTGTAAAGGAGAATTCCATGTGGTTACCCTCCCTGTATAGGCTGTAGTCCAGTTGTTTGCCGAAGAGATGTAGGTATCTCCTATTGCCGTCCCTTGCCAAACCCCTGTGCCAATTGTCCCCAATGTGGTAATCGAATTTGCACCAATCCAAGTCCCTCCGGCAATGGCGGCTAAGGAGGAATTATATGCTTGAACATCGGTGCCTATGACCTTAGCAGAGTAGGTTCCCGCTCCATTGACAAAGACTAAGCCATTTATGGCGTCCTCTGTCGTCTTGTGAGCAAGCGGAGCTGCATCGGTGATCCCATATCCCGCAAGGGTAGTGTGTGCCCAATAACCCCAACCATAAGCAGTGTTCCAATGGTCTGAGTTGTCAGTAATGGAAGTTCCCCACATTGATCCTGTGCTCACAGCTATGCCTGGACCAGGATAGATCATGCCAGAGGTGGAGGGCAGGATAAAGAATCCCCTCGTTCCTCCTGAATCCGTTCCATAGTAGTAAGAGGCAGGTGGGGATGCCGAATCGTTAAGAAGGTTAATTGTGTTCCCACTTCGATATACAGAATATTGAAAAGTCAAGGCCGATTCCTTGGCATTAAGAGCATTTTGAAGATCAGTCTGATTAGATAAAGTTCCTGTAATTGAACCCCAAGCAATGCTTCCTCCTCCTGCCTGCCAGGTTCCCACACCGGAAGTATTAGTGGTTAAGACATAGCCAGCGGTGGCTGAGGTGCCCAATTGAAAACCTTTGGTAATCAGGCTATAAGAATGAACAACACCATTGTTATCGACCCAATAATCAGTTGCCGCAGCGTGGCAAAATACGGGGAATAAAAGAATCAATCCAATGATGATTAAATTTTTTAATTTCATAAATCTCACATCAAAACGGGTTTAGTTCCGTCCCAGTATTTGTAATGATGATCAGTAGCGTTATACCAGCACCATCCTTCTTGGGCCGATCCCCAACCAGTTGTATCGGGATCGGCGGACAACACTCCGAGGTTTGTCATACTTAAATAGCCTACTGCTTCAACTTCTCCACCTGCAACAAAACCTCCTACATTAAAACCACCCCCTCGAGCAAAAGCGACGATATTGCCACCCACGACAAGATACAATGTCCCATCAACGGGGTCTCGAAAACCTGCCGTGGCGTAAAAATCAAGGTCAACAAGGTCTTTGGTCTTGGGGTCAAAGATAAAACCAGCTTGCTTCGTAGCGGTTTGATAGAATGCTACATATTTCCCGTCATAGTCAAAAGCTGTTATGGATGCGGGGTTATATCTGGATTGCCATTGATCCTTATTCATTAGGTCTTCCGTTAAATTATTCCATCCCTGCGGACCTATCTGCACAAGCCCTTCGGGGGAGGGGTAAATAACGTCGGGAAGATGGGCCACCCCTCTTTTTGATAAACAGGAAAGGCCCGTATCCATTTTTTCCATGACTAAGTTCTCTGGATCATTGCCGACGATGACGTAGGGTTGACCCTCGGTAAGAACGGCGATTGTCGTTCCAAAAGACCCCAGGCCAATAATTGGGCTGTCTATCGCCTTCTGGTAACGGGCTGGCCACGCGTGAGGATAATAGGGGACGGAAAGACAAACAAGATTGGCTGGAGTATTGACAAAACCGGCCAACATTCCATTGGGGAGCACAATAAGTCCTTTTATTCCAGACGGTGCCCCATCCCATTCAGCGCTTGGGAGCACCTCCCCTAATGCAGAGTTTAAGATGACATCGAAAAACGTAGACCGAGAAAGCGGGATCTCTGTCAGAAATTGGTATTGAGCACCGCTGCCCGCCGTCTGGTTGATACGATAAATCCTTTTTGTTTGGATGTTGTAGGAACTATCAACCGAGGTATCCATGCCGCTTAAAGTGGCAGGATTCCCGTCATAAATATTAAAAAGGTTCGAAACGGGAGAGGGTGGACCTTCCTCTCCGTAGGCATTGACTAAGGTATAGACATAACCTCTTGTCTGCATCAGGGCTGGGTTGGTTCCCGCTATCACTGCGGAAATTATCGGTGTGTTGACTGGAGCGGGAGGAGATGGGTTTACCCAGGCCATAGGGTAATTCGTTCCACCCTGCATGAAAATGTTTTGATCGGTAACTTTTAGTATTCCGCTTTCCGTATAAAAAACCCTATTATACATATCGTTTGGTAGTGGAGCTTCCACGGCATCCACATCACTTGCCCAAGTCAGAAAGTACATTCTATTTCCAATCCAGTAGGTATAAAGGGATAAAATTGATGGACTTCGACCAGGAGGCGTTTCGATGAATGAGTCGGTTTGGTAGGGCACTATCCCGCCCTCGTCGAACCTACAATTTTGGGCTGCCTGTGATTTGCCCACTGCCAAGGCGACTGGATCAAGCACCTTCGGAGCAACACCCCCAAACTTTGAAATCTCTAAAAGCATTTATCTTCCTTCGGCCTCCGTCGACTTCTCCACATTTGACTTTAATCCTAAATCCTGTAAGAACTTCTGAAAAAACGCATTTGCTTTGGTGAGACTATTAGGTATTGTCGTTTCCTCGGCGAGAGCTCTGAATATCAGGTAGTCCAAGCAAGCCGGTTTATATGAATCATCGAGCGGGAAAACATCGCCCATGCTTTGTAACTTGGCTGGTGGCATTGTAAGAATTGCACTTATTGAGGCAGGCCCCGGAGGAGACGGTGGTTGCGGTGGAAAGACATAAAATACTTTAGGATTTCTGAGATCGTAAACAACATACATCACGGTGATGTTTACTGGAAACGTTGTCCATCCAGGCAGAAGATCGTCAAGTATCTCTTTTTTTATGGTTGTAATCGCATTCCCTATGATTCCGCCTGAAAGAAGATTGTAACCCGCATCAATTAGCGCAATAGCCCCAGAGGGTAAAAATTGAGCTGGTCCAGGAACCAAGACGATATTCACCGTTGATGGGTAAGCCTCTGGCTTTAGATTTAGTATTTCAAGAATTCCAAGATTGAGGTAACGCAGGAGTTTTATATAGTCCCATCTAATGCCTGTGATATCCTGTAGCTGATACCAAGCCAAGGTGACTATGTCTGACGTGACTGTAGAGACAGCCGGTTGCGGTGGCAAGCCAGCGGCGGTTCCTCCGTCGATTATTACCCATGCCGGAGGGCTAACCGGCGATACGACCAAAGAAGGAGGTAACTGCCCCTTCTGTTGTGGTGCGGGAGCAGGCAACCATGAAATCTGTATTATAGAATTGTAAACTGCCCCTGAACGAGTCTGTTGCCAAGACATAATGTTCCTCTTTAGCTGTCATCTTATCCAAACCTACATCCACGTGGACCGCTTCATGCGACCTTCCCTTGGAATAAGATGAACCCTACTGTTTTGGACGCTATCAAATTCCCTGTACAAAAAAATCATAAAGTCCGTATCTGCCGAGGGGATCGCTATCCCCTTCTGTATGATTCTGACCACGCCTTCCCGGAAAATCTCATCAAAGAAACCGTTCCATGGAATAACGTCCGTAGGCTGGGCAAGGGTTGAGACCTTCTGAAAATACTTTCCCGTAATAAGAACATTTACGATGACTATGGGACGGACGTACATTGTGGTTCCAATGATTTTATATCTTCTTGGCCGGATACAGGGTGGCTCCACAGTGTTTCCATAAATGCCGTACCATTCCCACCAAGTTGCGTCGTGATAGGGTTCGTTGTCATCATCAAGATAAGAAGGCTCCAGGAGGTGAGTAAGCGGTGACAGATCGACATTTATGGCGGGCAAACTTGTCGGGAGAATGTAGATATACTGGCCGACCGTAAGCCCCATGTTTGGCGAAGCAACGAAAGATATCTGACCTATAGCCACAGTTAAGGACTGAGAAGAACTGCCGACGACTTGAGAGGGGTTCCCGGGTGTCGCTGCCAATGCGATATTCCATGAACTAAGGGTATCTGAACCGCTGGCCTGAGTTACGTTGACCACAAGGGCTCCCGTCACATTGTTATAGGAAACGACTGTCCCGGCCATCCAATCGGTTAGAAGATCCTGCGAGCGTGGCTTTTCTGCGAGAGAATAGAAATCCAAGGGAAGTGTGGCCGTATAACCCATCGCTGCGATATTAAGGGCAAGGTTTCCCGATGCAACAAGGTCTGATTTTCGATCAAGAAGTTTCTTAAAAAGAAGCGACTGGATGGAATTGGCCGCACCAAAGATGGTGATCCCTTGGCTTTTTGGTAAGTTTCCAACCCTTGGGATCACATCATTAACCAGACCCATCATGGTGTATGGAGAATCGGTCATTTACGAACTCTTCCTATTTCGGTTCTTTCAGAACCCGCTGAACAGGGATATCGGGTGGTTTTGGAGGACTTTCCCGCTCCTCCATAGCCAGTAGCGGTGCCTCTTCCTTCAACCATTCCCAAGCCTCTATTTCATGGAGAAACGGGGTCATCCCTTCCCATTTTTCAACCCAGTTTCCGTCCATGCCAGCATAGCGAGGTTTATTCGGCTTTCTAAAATCCATCACAACATAACCTTCCGTTCCACCATGCTTGTACTTGGGTATGCTGAAACCAAGGAAAATATTCATTTGTTTCCTCGCCTCTGTCATTTCATTCAGTGTCCGCTCTGGGTCGTATTCCCTAAAGTTTCCTCTCGTGTGGTTGAGAAGGTAGTTCACGTGCTCCTCTGCCGTTACCTCGGCGATGGACGTGGTAAACTCTCCCTTTTTGGCTCCTTGGGGGGGCTGAAAGAGATACTTTACCTTGCCTATTTCAACCATAGTAATACCTACTCTTTTCGTGAGGCATTCGATAATCATCGTATTTCTCCTTTATCGTGAAGTTATGGGACTACCTTTCTGTGGTAGTCCCATTCAGTCGTTTTCTAAAAGCATCAATCGATGTCGATGCCGTACCCGATCCCCATATTTCCGGCTTGGGCGCCCGCTGAAGCTACGGTTGTAATATTGATGGCGATAATCCTGTCGTGGTAGTTATCCACGTTTACTTTATTCATGGAAGCCGCCAATGCAAGGGTGTCTACCCTTCCCCCCGTTTTGGCAATAACCGCCCCAGTGAGGATATTCCCGTATACGATGGTTCTGTCGGGTAATACAACACTACTGGAAACCAACGCCGGAGCCGTTCCAGTATCAAATCCAGGAGTTGTTGCACTTGCCGCAGGCTGGCCGTAATAACTGTTGACAATCCCAATATCAAAAACGATGGTTGGGGTCCCACTATCGAGAGCGTCCGTTTCTACGAAAAAACTTGACAGTCTATGTCCGATAGGGAGGATCCCTAAAGCAATGATAGCGTTGTTGGCAACAGTCACTACAACCTGCGCCGCTGTCACGGCAATTGATCGAAAATCCCACCGAGCCCCCGGAATCGCAGTCTTAGGTGGTCTGGAATAAAGGTCAGGTGCTATTTGAAGTGTTTTTGCCATTTTGCTTTACCTCCTTTCTTTTTAGTTTCTTATGGCTTAACTGCCGCAGTGTCGATAGCTATCACACCGAAGTCGTTTCCATTGAAGGTCACTTTCTTGAACCCCCAAATGGTATGCGATGAAATGACTACCCGGTTATTGTTGTCCCTTCCTTCTTCGTTCCATCCGAACCGAAGATCCTGTCCTGGCGACCCGAAGGCCATGGCTCCTGCCTGAAGTCCGCAAAAGATTGCCCTTGTTGCGGCGATAGCGCCTCCCGTTGGGCTACCGAGGGTGTTATAAGCGGTAAATCGGATGCAGTTCTGGTGCTTGTGAAGGACCACACCATTCCACATCCCAAGGCCACCCTTGAGAAATGGGGTATCTCTGCCTACTGCTGTGGCGATTGCCTTCTGAATATCCGCCCAATCCATCGATGTCGTGTTGCGGCGAAGGTTAAAGGCCTGGTTGGGGTCCATCACCAGCAGGAACATTTCCTCCCCATCAACCTCGCATTTCTGAATCTGCGGCACTTCCGAATAGGCCGGTCCACCACCACCCATCATCTCCGCATAGGCCACCGCTCTATCAATGGGTAATGTGGTCATCGTATCGGTTGCTGCCATCGCCTGTGATGCCGTGCAAAGCCCGCCGCCTACGATGTGGTTGATGTCGGGTGTCGTAAGTGAGTTATTGGCGAAGCCACTGTAACTCGTCGGAAAGACAAACTCGGTGTTTGTCCCACGAACACCCGAGAGGTACATAAAAATAATCTCGTCAAATACCCTGGCCCACCAATCGGTCTCCCTGGCCTTCGCAATCTTCCGAAGGTCATGAAGAGTACGTTTGCGGGTCATCCTGCCCCCAGCATCCACACCACCGCGCATCTGGTCGATATAAACATTGTCGGTGTAAAACTGGAGAGCTTCCTCTTTGCCGTGGAGTTCTGTGTCGCCTTCCACGGGCTGCATGTTAAGTTGCATGGAAAGATCGTAGGTGATCTGCTCACCTGCATCTGCCTCTAAATCTGTCAACTGCCAGAGCGGACGTGTGGGAACTTCTCCCTTGCCCATGAATTTGCGGGTCCAGTAACCCTTTCTGCCAACGTCGACCGCCAGGTTCCCGCTGTACCTTTTGACGGCCTTGGCATCATTCAGACCAATGATTGTCTGTCCCATGATGTACCTCCTTCTTTAGAATTTTTTTGGCCGTCGTAAGCCGATCGTTGTTAAGATCGTTTATGGAATTTTACTTTTAGGTGTTAACTCTCTCCTTTCTGTCCCTCCAAGAGACACATTCCTGAACTGTCTGATTTTAATAGAGGGATCACACCAGATTTTTAAGACCCACTGTCTTCCCGCCTTCTCAATAGGGGTCACAGAGATTTCGTTAGCATTTGGTGCCTTACCTCGAAGGTCGAAGACAATCTCATCGTTTTGGTTACAAAGTTTTATCAGTCCCTGTGACATATCATCGCCTCAGATTATCAAGATAGGCTTCTCGTTGTTTTGGAGTCAGTCTCTCAAGGGCTTCCTCATAGTCTTCGCCACGAAGTTTGTCCAACTGACCCCATGCACCTTCCGTAGTATTGGGTGCAGCATTTGGAACATCACTAAGCGTCTGATGGTCTGGGAGCGGTGCAGGCGGTTTTCCCTCTTCCTTCACCTTTTCCTTGACAACTTCCTTTCCCTTTTCTTTGGGTTTTTCGACAATACCGAAGGCTTGTCTAACCTCCTTATCCGCAGCGATAAGGAGTTGCATCCCCGTGCCGCTGGCATACTTGGGATCGGCTCCAATTGCTTTTATCGTTTCTGCCAGAGCACCATAAAGACTTCTACTCCTCGCATTGGTATGAAACTTGCCATCTTCCCCAAGGTCTCCAAGGTATTCGGGTCGGTTATCCAAAAAGTGCCTGGTCTCCTTTTCCCAAACCTTGTCACCCTTGGCCCGTTCCCGATCTCTTTCGGTGTCGTACATAATCTGTCGATTGAGTGCGTCTCTTTCCCTCTCATATTGAGCACGTTCAATGTCGCCAGCATCAAATTTAGTTGTGAGGTCATCGAGTTTCTTTTGAACCTCGTCGGAAACCGATTCGTTCACGGTAACTTCGCTATCCGCAACAAATGCCCTGAAACCCAATAGCTCTTCATCGGATGTCCGTACGGGAGCCTCCACCTTCTCTTCCGGAGGTTTCTCCTCCGGTGGCTTTTCCTCCGGTGGTTTCTCTTCAGGCGGCTTCTCCTCTGGGGGTTTTCCCTCTACGGGTTTCTTTTCTTCTGCCAGCTTCTCCTTCGGTGGTTTCTCCTCCGGTGGCTTTTCTTCTTCGCCAGCGATCGCCTTCAGGGTGTCATCGTCTATTTCTTCTGGTTCTTCTTCGTCGGGTTCCTTAATGCCAATAAGGACACCTTCTTTTTCTGTGTCCGAGAGGTCGTTCCATTCCTCTGCGGTATATCCCTCGGGGGGCTTCTCGCCTTCTTCCTCTACGGGTAACTTCACCTCGTCAACTTTTTCCTTTTCTTTTGCCATCTCGATTTCTCCTTTCGTTCGATCTTATGCGGTTGTCACAGAGTACTGGGTTCCATCTGCAAGTCCCACATAGAGGACGTTGCTGTAATACGTCATGTCGACAATCTCTCCGTTTAGCTTCGCCACAATGGTTGTTGCACCACCGGAGATGACATACTTATAAATCGTCCCTTCGTTGCACCCAAAAAACAGGTTAGTATTATCAGTTACGATAGCGTTCACCTTTTGAGCCAAACTCTTTAAAAGTGTTATTGTTCCAGCAGGCATGTTTCATCCCTCCTTTTTTGTTTGATTTTTATTCTTTTTCTTTTTCGCCTTCTTCTTTTTCCCCTTGCCCCAAATCGATGAGATGTTCGGCCTCTTCCTTCTTCTTCTGGTTCTCATCAAGCTTTTCTTTTGCCAAGGTCTTGGCCTTTTTCATTCTCTCTGGATCTTTTCTTACTGCATGAGCACGACCGAGCGCTCTCAAATCCTCCTCAATCTCATACTTTTCGGGTGAATATGGTTGATCCACGATGCCGGTTGATTTCTTCTTCTTTGCCATGGCTTACCTCCTCCCTTTAACCGTGAGTTATAGTTCTCGGTTTCTGAAAATGTTTTTTATCCTTTGGCTTCGGCTGAAGATACCTGTCGTCCTGATGATGTTCGGTGGTTTCCGGTTTATCGAAAACTGTCATGTCTACTCCCTTGACCTGAGCCTCAGATTGTTCTCTGCCCCTGGCCTGCCTTTCCTTGAGCTTTTCCCTGGCGAATTGCTTAACTCTGTTGTGTCGCTCAAGGTCTTTCTCGATCTTTTTCTTTCTTGCCAAGGCCTTGAGATCCTCTTCGGTTTCGTATCGGTCAGGCATATAGCCTGTTTTGGGATGTCTGTTCTGTCTTTTGGTCCTTTTTTCAAAGAAAGCTGCCATAGCTAATTCCTCCTAAATAATTTTTTTACCCACAGTTTCAGCCTGTTTAACAATGATGGTCGGTTGAGAATGGCCAATATCCTTTCGTTTTGTTCCTTGATCTCAGAAATAACTGACAGTAATTTCCCAATATCTGCCATCCAGATGTTTTCTGGGTCTATCGTCGTTGAAAGTATTTTGACCCTTGCTTTCATAGAACCCCTGCACTCCTGATTTCATAGGAACAATTCAAAGTTACCGTAGTGCCACTTGGAAGATTCAAAATGAGTGCATCTCCGGTGGAAATCCCCTGTTCAAAGTCCGGGAATGAAGAAACCAGCATGTACTGACCACCTGATTTCGGATTTTGTACCCCTGCTAAGAAGTTCCCACCGAGCTTTAACGTTACCTCTCCCGAAATATCGGCACTCACTGATAGAATGGCCTTGTAGAGTTTCATGTACTGGCCGGATGCGATCGTAACCAGCGTATTGTCTCCCGAAGCATTTACCAAAAAGCGTCTATTCAAAACTGGCGTACCGTCTATCTCGATATCGGCAGCGAGGTTTAGATTGCCCGCCATCTTGAGCTCTCCCGAAGGGTTCGCCACAACCGGGATAAATTCTCCGGTCGACGGGTCATAGGAAAAAAGCAAAACGCTCTTTGAATGAATTTCAAATGGACGTACCATACCAAAAACCTCTAAAACGAAAACGTGATGACATCATCATCAGCAAATGCCCTGAATTTCACTGTGACGGTGATCCCTGGTTGAATCACTGCACGACTCGCCATCCTGATTGGCTCAGGAGGCACCCAGGAATTTAAAATCTCATAGAAAGTTTGACTACTTCTTGCCTTGTCAAAGGGCGGATTATAAACAACGACTGGATATTGAGAAGGAATAATGCTTGGTATCCATCGCTGCGGTTGAGGATCGGGAGGGCGCCATGTAACCAAAATGGAAGGAAGGTTCGGATTCGGGATCCCTACTGGTGGGTTGTCCACGCTATACCCAGGAAAAGATGAGGTCGGAATAATCCGCTGTGGTTGCGGGTCTGGGGGTCTCCACGTCGCCAGAATAGTCGGAAGGTTTGGACTCGGTATCCCAAACGGTGGATTGCTTACCTGAACTGGATATACCGTTGGTAATATACTCGGAGGTATCTGCCTCGGTTGCGGGTCTGGGGGTATCCAAGAGTCCAGAATGTTGTAAAGAACCAACGGCAGAATAAATGGAGGGTTCGCAACAACGATTGGTTGATATATCGGTATCCACGAAATCCTGCTTCCCTGTGGCAGCGGATCTGGAAGCCACCACGAAATAACGGTTGAAAGAGATTGACTGTTTCTTGCTTGGCCGAATGGCGGATCGTTAAAAATTACCGGGTAAACCGTCGGCACCATTGAACGAACCGCTTGATATGGCTGCGGGTCCGGAGGCCGCCATGTAATTAGGATAGTTGGAAGATTTGAAATTCCTAATGGTGGCGTATCGACACTCCAGCCAGGAACCGCAGAGGTAATCTGCCGTCGGTAAGGAAGTGGGTCCGGTGGCTGCCACTGCATTGTGATTAGGGGTAGAGATGGGTCACGTCTTGTTGGCGGATTGTCCACACTCCATCCTGCGAGCGCAGAAGTAATCTGTCTCCGATAAGGAAGTGGGTCTGGAGTGTCAGGATTTACCCATGCCGCCAGTAGACGAAAGAACTCAGGCCCAGGTCTCCCAGGATGAACGAACGGAGGATTGTCCGTCGCTACCGGGTATACCTCCGGTACAATACTCGGTGCCATCGCTGGGGGCTGGGGAGGGTTATAATAGAGTCCCAAATTAAATTCTCCTTGTATTTTGTCTAACCAAGTGATATACTGTCATACACAACACCAAATAAAGGAGGTTAACCATGTTAAACCGTACCTATCCTGGACAAGTCGAACGAATCTGTCCTATTTGTCAACGCATACATTTTGTTTGGCCGAGTGAGATAAAACGGGATGCTGGTCATTGCTGTAGCCCACGTTGCTATCACCTTTCTAAAGTGCGTCCCATCTCCGAAAAGTTTTGGGAAAAGGTTAAAAAAATCGATACCTGTTGGATTTGGATCGGGGCTAAATCTGAATTCGGATATGGAAGACTTGGCAATGGCAACGACAAATCTGGATTGCAAGCCCATCGTGTATCCTGGGAACTTCATCATGGTCCAATTCCAGAGGGAATGGCTGTTTGTCATAAATGTGATAATCCTCCCTGCGTTAATCCAAATCATCTGTTCCTCGGTACTTTGAAAGACAACACACAAGACATGCTTAAAAAGAATCGTTTTCCAATTAAACGGATTACGGCGGAAGAAATTCAAGAAATTCGTACCCGCTATGCAGCGGGTGGAATTTCCCAATCCATGTTGGCTTTGATGTATGGATTTAGCCAAACACATATCAGCCGTATAATCTGTAACTCACCGTAATCATTGGATTTGTCATCCAAGTTCGGAATAGGTTACGCCAAAGTTCCACCCCGTCAAAGTCCCTGGGGTTGTACTGAACTTTAGTTGAAAGGCCAATGAATCGGCTGCCCGGATGATGAACGTCTCTCGTGGTGTCGGCACCCAGAGCCAACCGTTAAGCACGTTGAACGCATCAGGATAGATTGCGAGTGCAGTTCCCGCTCCCTCGGCGGAGGCATTGATTCCGCATGTGCCTGCGGCGCCAGTCGTGCCACCAGCAATTCCAGATACAGGGTCGCCTGATTTCGTCTTGCCAGGTGTAGCGGAAACGTAAGTCCCGAAGGCCGATGCTTTAGTGCCCATTTGTATTCCCTGTTGGGCGCTCGTGGCGTTGGCCATCTGAGAACACCAGCAACGCAAAATTTCGATTGCCGTTCCTGCCACCGGGTTGATAAGGACAAGGGTTGGACCGCCTGATACTGTGATGTTTTGTCCGGTAACTGTGTACTCTCTCATGGTTCTTTCCTCCTTTTAGCCTGTGTCCCAAAAAAAAAGCCCAACTGCCTGTACGTACAGTTGGGCTTTCTTATGCTTGGGATTCCCGTGGCCAAACGGGAATTTTGTTTTCCCTATGTTAAAATAAAATTAGTTACCTCAATTTCCCTCCATTATCTCTGCCTGGAATTATTGGAAGTGCTTCTATCGTCACATTACCCTGGATGCCCTTGGTCGTTATGTGAAAAACGGGGGACATAAGACAATTGTATTTTCTGAGTACGGTCTGAACCTCTTTCATACAGTCATCACACCGTTTGTCGTCTGCGATTTGGGCTTCTGCCAAAAGCTCTCCTTGAGTCTTCGTTCTTTCCAACATCATCGTTTTCCTTTCTTTAGTCGTTATTGCGCCAAAATTGGCCCCATCTGCGCCCAGGGTTGATATGCCTGCTGTGCCACCCCTGCCACCGGTAACATAAACCACTTCGCCCTCTGGGGTTGCTCAAACATGGCATAGGGCCTGTTGTAAAAATCCATGACTTCTTGATCTGATAATTGCCTGTTCCAGAAGAAAATATGCTTAACCATTATCGTGGCATTATTGCCTCCTGACCCATAACGTGCGATATAGAAAGGATTGGAATTAGATGACATACCATAAGTGGTAGCAACTTGGGCCTTTAAAACTCCATTAATATATCCATTACAGTTGCCTGGATTCTTATAGCTAATAGTCTGCTCAGCCCAGACACCTGTGGTATAACCTTGTAAAGCAATTACCTGTGCCACATTACAAAAGAATTGGAAGTTGACTACTCCAGAGTCTTGTATTGTCCAACCATTGAGATCACTGTAAACCGCTTTAGTTTCAAAATACCTGTCATTAGCAACAGGATTAAGGATATTGCAGCACATAGAAACCGTCATTTCCTGAGTATTTGTTAAATCAGAGCTAATCTGGGGATAACCGATATACTGCCCACTCCCATTCAGGTAAACCCCATCATCTGCCATAGGTTTCCAGATCCCCCCAGTAATAGTTCCCTGTCTAAGATTCGAGGCCACGTCTTGAAGATAAAGTCCTCCACTTTCATTGAGGGGACTACATAACTTCAAACCCCTCAAAAGAGGATGTGCCCTATTTATTTGACTTCCAAGAAAAGGTCTCGGATTCCAGCCCATTTTATGCTATGTCCACCTTGATTGGTTTGTATGCCACCATATTGGCAGATGCAGCAATGGCAGCACCTGAATAATCAATTATGACCAAACTCCATCCATCGGGAAGGTATTGACCGAAGGCATTAAGCAAGGAAAATACCCCTTCCAGAACCATTTGCTGAGTTGTATAATTTAGTACCCCAAGCAACCTCATGTCATTCGGACTTGCAATGGTAATGGTTCCTTCTGTCCCAGTGGGTAATGTACCCGTACCGCAATCCGCAGGATACCAACTTGAACCATCGTAATACCAAGGTACAGCATAAACGTAAACGGCCTTATCATTTGCGGGTGCGGTATTGGCCATCGTCAATTTAACAGCGATTTCATAATCGAGTGCCTTGGTTGAGGTATCGTCTACTTTTGCAGATTGCCAACCCGCAGTTTGGGAATTTGCTAAACTGTTTAAATTGGTTATTGTCATTGCGACATGACTACCAATATTCCTTGATGCGGTTGCCATCTATTATCCTCCCTGTATTGTCCAGGCTGTCCCATCCCAATATGTTCCGTAAAATTGGAACAGGGTTTGATTACTTAAGTCTGTTTGAGCATTATTATACTTTCCCACTAAATCGGCAGCTATTGTAGTATTCACAGTACCGACGGGATATGATGCTCTTCCTACGTATTCATATATTTGTCCTGCCTGAATAGCTTGAATTTCAGCAGTTGTGGCTCCGCTATAAACACTTGTAGCTAAAGAATTAACCCTAAAGGGTTGCTGAGATACAGGAACAGCAAGCCAAAAAACAAATGACACTTCAAAATAATTCGTGAAATCCTGCTTCTGTAAAATAATAATTTTCTTTGCCATCTATTTCTCCTTCTAAAAATTAAGGGAGAGCCAATCTAAATATTTTACTGATTCCTTGGAGGCCAAGGAGTGGTCCTCACTGAATACCATAGTCTGTAATTTGTGCCTGGGGTGATAATTATATCCGCAAGCAATAAACTCCCAAATGGCCCTACAGTCACACTGGCTGGTGTTACCCAAATATCAAAGTTGCCAGTGAAAAGTTGGGCACGAATCCCCCCTCCAACGACTTGATCTTGAAATGTAGCACAATAATCATAAGTCGGGCCATTATAAGGAATAACCCAACTCCCAATCTGGAATAAAACTCTGGTGCCCATTCTATTGAGCATCATGGCTAATCCATATTGCTCGCTGATCCCATAAGGGTCCACCACCCAATTAGTTGTTTCTGTAGGGGCCGCAAGTGAGGCAAGGGGTAACAGTAAGCATATGGCCAATACCAATACTAAAAGTTTTGTTTTTTTAAACATTTTTTTATCCTCCTTATTTTCTGGGTTAATTTTTGGCCTAATTTTTAGCTCTCCCTACTTATTTGGGTTTTGTTTAACTCGGCAATCCCGTTCCTCCACTTGGTTGCAGTAAGCGCCTCTGCGCTCCGCCATTTCCAGGCTTTTTCTCCCCGGCCTGCTCCGCCTCTATAATCAGCCTATCGGCAGCCCCAACCAACTGGGGTGCCGCTCTGATTATTTGAGCCGCTTCCAAAGCTTTAATAAATCCTTCGAGCTTCTTCATCTGCGCATCGACATGGTTTCTCATTGCCTTATTCTCTTTATCCGCAGCCTCTCCCTGTTTGATTGCAAGTTCGGCCTTCGACATGGCGAGTTGAATCTGTTTAATGGCATTTTGTTCTTGCTGCACTTGGGCCTGCGCCTGTTTAAACTGTTCCTTCTCCTCTGGAGTCATCTCATCTTCGGGTGCATGTTGTTTGTTAATCTTACGAATTCTTGAGACCATCTCATCTTTATTCGGAAGGTCATCCATGAAATCGATAACTTCATCAAGCAGGGCAAGGGCGACTTGAGGCATGGACTTCGCAAGACTCTGAACGAGCTGGCTTAACATATCGAGCATGGAGAGTCTTTGGCTCTCCCGGTAATCCTGTTTCGAGACAATAAATCTCGCTTTCGATAGCGTGATATTATTTTGAATTCCCTGATCGGTAAGCTCATTGATGGTTATAAATTCGTCTCTGCTCTGATCCCCGCTGATTAAAAATTCTTTCTTTTGGTCGCAGAACTGCTCAATGAGAGATAGAACAATTTCGCCTTCGTGTTGAAAAGCATAATAAGTGTTGTCGAAGAAAATACCGGAGGTCGTTTGTCCCTGAATGGAGAGTTGGGCAAGCGCCTTACCGCTTAATTCCTTTTCGGTTTTTCCAAGGTTCGGATCCTCAACGCCTGCAATTCTCTGGATGAATCTCTCGTCGTCCTGAGCCATTTTGACGTGAGCTTCGGCATCGACATTGTGCTTGACGATTTCAAGTTTTTTGCCCACAAGGACACCCTCGTTTACCTCCATGTCTCCATCGGCTCTGTTCATTTCGTCTCTGAATTTATTTGGGTCATCAAAGGCGCCCTTTTCGTGAATTACCTGGTTTGCCGATAGGAGGAAGAGGGAGCGGGAACGACGTTTGTTTAAGTCGCTCTGTGGGTCCCGAATGTCCCGCATGACTCCATAGGGTAGGTTGTCACGTTTTCTGCGGTAGCACCAAAGAGGTATGAAGGGGAAGCGGTTATGGTGGTAAGGGCTTAGAATATCCTGAAGATAGGTAGCGCCTGCCCACATCGCACAGCGGACAGTAAGCATGTAGGCGTCTATCGTGGAAAAATAGCCGCCGTCGACAAGGTATTTATGATCGGCGTTTTGCGGCCTGTAGATTGAACCATCGAGCGCCCCAAAGGGCGTGTCCTCATCCCGGACATGCAAAAGTTTTACATGGTCTGGCATCCGATACCACATCTCAACGGCCTTTACCCGTTCTCTGGCTCCATCAAAGGGTCCGCCAAAAAGAGAATCAAGGTCGGATTCAAGGTCGAATTCGGAAGCGTAATCGGTGATTACCGTATCGTCGGGCAAATAGGGATAGAGGGAGTTTACGCCTTCAGAAATAACCTTCAAGGCATCTTTTCTCTCCGGGAACATGGCCTGGATGATGTCGAGGTCTACCCATTTTTCACGGACGATATAGCGCCAGTCCGAGCAATCAAGCTCCAAACCCAGATGGTCAAACCACATATTGCGCCATCTCTCTGAGCGGATGAAGATGGGCTCATCGCCATTTTTTCTTACTCCGGTTTCGATCCAGCCGAGTCCCGACTTGATGCACTCCTGAAACGCCTGCGATCTGTGAAAGGCCGCTTTAGAAACATCGGCCACATACTTGAAGAGTTTCGTTTTGGTCTTGGCATTGGCCGAATCGTTCTTCTTTCGTGGAAGGATACGGTGATCCATCCTCGTTTTAAGCTCTACACCGAAAATCCAGTTCAAGACGTTTTTGCTGACGTTGTAGACGAGGGGAGGCTGGCGGCGTTCTTCGAGGACATGGAGATCTTCAGGTTCGTACTGGATGGAATCGTAGAAATCCTCATCAATGGCTTGCTCCATTCGATTATCCGCTTGATACACGCGGGCTTGCCGCCTCCACTGCATAAGCTTTCGCAATCGCTCTGTCCACTCAGGGCCGTCCAGTGGATGCTTGCTATCACTTACGCCGAGGCGTGTTCTGGGGATTTCTTGGCCGTCTCTGGTTTCTTTTTTGTAGACTTGCGGGCGGGATGTCTGGAGGATTTGTCCTTTAGTTTGTGAGTCCAAAAAAAACCCCCGAATAACTCGCAACGCTTTTGTTGCGTTTATCCAGGGGTTGCAGTTGTTAACCGAGGTTAAAACTTACGGACCAACCTGGTCTAAAATTAATTGTTAAATTTCTTTATCACATTGCACAGGGGTTGTCAAGGGGATTTTTTTTCTACAGCTTCCTCAAGTACCCCACTGAGTCCTCCCTTATTAAAATTTAGGTGGAGTGTGCCGGTAAAATTTTCCGACTCCACATAAGATATTTTTTTCTTTTTTGTATAAATCTCTATGGTTAAATTCTCTACCGGAAATTCAGGCGTTGACTCAAAATCGGGAGAGAGTTCGATGAGTTTTTTCTTCTTGAAGATGGGTGTCATGAGTTGTCTTCAGTATCCTTCGATAGGTGTTCAAAAATAATTCTGTCAAACTCTTCAGCCATAAACTTCATAAATATGTCGTACTCATTCTTGGATTCAAAAACATCCTCGGTTCTTAGAGGCCAACAACGACGACGGTATTGATGAGGTTTCCAGCCGCAAGAAAGTTTAGCATCTTCTTCTTGAGCTATACGCCATTGCTCTCTTAACTTTTCAAGTCGGCATAATCTACCAAAAGAAATTCTAAGTCCGAAGCTCATGCCTCTCCCTCCCCTCCGCCTTCGATGATTAAATCGGTCTCGCTAACGGTTAGGTCCTTAGTTGCGATTTTTCTCGATCCCTCAAATAAAGTCACTTCGCCGGCCACGAGCTTTTCTTCTTTGGCAATTTCCGGCATATTCTTCAAGTCGTCTAAACCATCTTGGATGAACATGAGAAGTTGTGCAGCACTTTGGGGGCTTACCTCTATGTCGAACATAGTGAGGCACTTAATCAAATTATAGCAAACACAGAGCATAATGCCGGTGCTCAATCTGAGTGCCCCCGCTATCCTGGTGTGGGCGATATTGAGGAGGGCTTCTTTTCTGCTCGGGGAATCATAGAAATGTTTTGTAAGCTGGATGATACGAAGATTTTTATTAACGAGTTCCTGAAATTCCTTCGCATCCGATGGTTCGGCATCGAGGTTATCCTTCGGGTCGATATATTTCCAATAGGCCGATTGTAGAATAATAAACGACTTTCCTGGTTTCCCATGGTGAACAATGACGATAGCAGGTTCATAGGAATCGCTCTCATCAGAAGATGTCTTAATATGGTCGAAACGCTTTTTAAGGCCGCCCAGATAGTTTAGCATTGATTTTCTCCATTACTGATTTCATTGGAATATGAAAATGGTGATTTATTGGTTTTGCTATCGAAACTGGGAACGTAGGCTTCGCCACTACTCTTGGCATTGACTTTACCCTCTTTGGTGTGGAATTTACATATGGTGTCAATACCTCAGTTGGAAGCATATGTTTCGGATATAAGTGAATTGCACAGGTAGAGATAATCTTCAAAGCCTTCTTGGCTTTCTTATTTTTACCATGATGACGGCGTAACTTTTTTGGGTGATCGGTTGAAGAAACAAGAATTCCGCCACGCCCCGCTATTCTTGATGAAGGTGTTGGAGCTGTGTGCTTCTTTGTTACTCTCTGAATATCGGATCGTGTTATAATTTGGCCTCTAAACATAAAATTTCATAACTCCAAATCCAACATTTCAAACCTCTATCATAGAGCAAAGATCATACAGGATAGCGATGAGTCTCAAGACGATACTGCTTGACACTTTGCGTTTGGATTGAACTTCTTCCTCCATTTTTTTTAATTCTGCCTTGATCTGCTGTAGATGATAAGCCTTATTCATGGTATGTAGTCCATTATTAATTTCACGCCCAGAACGACACAATCCGAAATTATAAGCAGAACGATAAGTCTCGTTGGCAACGCCTGAATAAAGAAAATATTGGCCAAAAGAAAGAGGGCTTCACTCATGGTTTTGGCCTCTCAATCACCCTGAAAGTAATCTCGCCAAAGCCTTCCTGGGGAAACTTCAGCGGAAAATTCATTGTAATTTTTTCAACTCTTCCAGGTGGAAATTCTTTTACTATTTTTCCGATTTTAAGTTTGAAACGCTTTACATTGATCGCCAAGTTCCTCTCCTCCTTATTTCCGATTTTCCACCAAAGCCACCACTTTTCGTAGTCTGCACCGAACAGTAAACGACGGCATCACCCTTATCTGGGGACCTGCCTATGCGCTTCTCGATTTCTTCTTTCGATTCAATCTGGATCTCTATGGAAGTCGTGAGCTTCCATATCGGAGCGCAGAGGTCGGCCTTTAGCTCGGGATCGGGAGGCAGTGCAATCGGCGGGCTCACGCCAGTCTTTGGGTCAAGGGCTTCCCTGAATCTCCACCAAAGCTCCGCTCTCTTGTTTCGGAAATTTAGTTTCCCCGACATCTTGTCGGTTGCACCGATGGTTGCTTGCTCGGCGCCATTTATGGCGACGACCTCGTTCCAATTAAGATTTTTTCTTAAGTGGTCTACTACGGAGCCTCCTACTCCGATCACATCAACATGAATAGGAGCGTGATCTCTCCGAACTTTAAAGACCTCGCTGCCTACCGACCAGCCGTCAGGAGTTTGGACACCCGGAAGCGAAACCAGGGGAGCATACCAGTTTCCGTAACGGGTTGAGATAATTGTCTTGTCTCTTCCGCCTCTGGCTACATCGACTCCCATAGAGGTCATCTCACCCTGCATCCCGTACTCTTTCCATCTCGCCTGAGCTGCTTCAACGTGGGCTGTGGGAATAAGTTGCCATCTTGGATCCTCCATACCAGCGGTAAAATCCCCCTCGAGCATCTGCGAGCGCAGGGGTTCGGGCATAGAGGCCAAGATAGAATCGTAACCTGTAGCCATCAAGAAGGGGTTGTCGTAAACCGAGGAAGGAATGAATGTCCGAGACCTCGGGGTGATCGGGTGACCCAGTTTGTCCTTGAAGGGCTTGCCGTCCGGCATCTCCGTATCTTTGCCTTCGATCGTGGTGTACCAGCGCAACTCTCCGGGTTTGGCCGGATGAGGATGTTTGTTATCGAGCCAGGGTCCCCAATAACCAATAATCCATCTGCCCTCTTCGGTTGTCGGCGGGTTAGCCGTTGCAACGACACGGCATCTGATATTTTTCTTCGTCGTCCTGTTCCACCCGAGAAGAAACCGGAACTGCTTTTCAAGGAAATGCTCCAGTTGATCGAAGGCTAAAAAATCATGAGGCCTCCCCATCCATTTAATTTCGTCCCCCGGATCCTTGCAGGAACCGAATTCTAACTTCCGTTGTGCCCCAATGTGCCAAATCAATTTCTGAGCGTTGAACCCATCCCTCGTATGAAGAATCTCTGCGACCCTATCAATGAGCCCTTCGGCCTGTGTCGCCTCACGCCGGAAGACGAGAGATTTTTTATGCACCGTAAGCGCAAGACCTAAAAGTATATCGCTCTTCCCTCCTCCACCAGAACCTCCAAATAACAAAATATCCGCCTGTGAATTCCAGGCCTGAAGCTGAGGCCCCTTGACGGGAAGCCACAGCGGGAAGCCCTTTGTCACTAACTTGCGGAGTTCCGCCTGCTCCTCGGGGGGAAGCACATCAATCATCTCTGTAAGCTCGGTTATCTCGGTAAGGCTCATTTCAGTTCACGGCCGCACTTATAGCAGAAATTACAAGGCAACCGGAAGAATGCCGTGAAAACCTGACGTTGTATTTCCGTTGCATCTGAAAAATTGTGGCACACCGGACACTTCTCTTCTTGCGGTTTCTTTTCTTCGTGGTGACAATGAATCCAGGGCCACAATAAATCAGGCACATCTAAATCATATAACTGGTTCCGTTTAATCATACACTCATAACACAACATACCTACCTCCTTTCGTTAAAGAAATTCACCCTTTTTTATTTTTTCTGAATTTTTTTTGTTCTCACTCCTGCACCTGATCGAATTGCCCCTGCAATGTCACCCTTCAAAAACTTCAGGAAGGCCTCCGCACGCTCAACTACATCGTTTGTCGAAGTGCCGAGACAATAAGTCCTAACCGCAAACTCAATAGCCATTTTCCGTAAACCTGATTCAGCTTTCATGTCTTACCTCCTTTTTGTTTTTTTTTATTTTTTACTGCTCGCTCTCCCGACGCTTCCTCAATAATCCATGTCTAAAATAAATGGCGGTATTCTTTTTTTTCGGCCTGGGTTACCATCACCCAACGGATATTCCGGCCACTCAACTCTATTTGAGTCAAGAAAATCCTGATAAGATTTAAGAAGCCTACAAAATTCAAAACATTTATCTCTTTTTTTGATTTCACATTTCAAGCATGGACTCTTCATAAAAAACCCTTTTACCAGTTTCGTAAAGACTGAGAGTAAATCAAATTCTGGAATTGGTTCCGGGGGTATACCTCCTTTCGGGCCATGGCCAAAAGAATTCTTTACCTCCTACCTCAGCCTCCAGCCCGCCCACCACCACCGCTCAGACTTGGGCTTGAACCACCGACGGAAGCAAATTCTCTTGAAGATGAAGTTCCATCTTGAGGATCGGCGTTGGTTCGGCTTCTGGGGTTTGTCGGTTTGGGACGACTGATAATTTTCCATGGCCCCCTCCTCCAGACTTTGTGAAATGACCTTTCAGAAATCATTTTTTTGCTCTGTCCTATAAGTAGTATTATGTTAACCTTTGCCACAAAAAACTCACAAGTTGTGAAGATTATTAACTTTTCACAAGCTCACAAATGACCTGATAATTTTTACCTCTCTTCCTACCCCAATATCTTGTGGTGTCAATTCTTGCTGACATTAATCTTCTCTGGTATCGCCTTTGTTTCTTCGGTCTCGATGGCTATCTCTTCCTTCTTCTTCCGAGCCAGTTCAAGGATCGTAGCGATTCGAGCGGCCACTTCGATACTACTCATTTCGAGAGGAATTCCCCCTGGACCAGCGTGTTCAAGTTCCATAAGATCCCGCCAACCAGCATTGTTCTTGAGCCAGAAAATGAGTCCAGCCACGTTTCCGGTGCCACGTTCAACCATCATCTGCTCGATTTGCCTTTGTACCCTCTCTCTTGCTCTTTTAATGGCCTCACTAAATCCTGGTCTCTCATCTTCATACTTTAGCAGGTGTTCTCTGGATAGTCCCAGGTGGATTGACAACCCATATATCAGGTAGGGTTCTTTTTTTTCATCACATTCTTCGAAGTACTCATTAATCTTCTTTTGAAAGAGGTCGAGGTCGGTAAATTTCCTTGGTCTACCCACCTTTCGTTTAAGGGCGGGTTCTTTCTTCTTGGTCATTTAGGCTCCTTGGCAATTTTGGTTATTAAATCCTTCTGGCACTCTTCCCATAGTCCCTTAGATCTGAGCCAAACGACTATTTCACGCAACATATTTTCCTTGTTCTCAATTAATTCGAGGATAGCGATCAGTTCTTTGACCTCTTTATTTGTCATGGCTTTTCGACTCCGAGTTGTTTGGCCTGGGCATGGGCCTGTATGAATCGGGTTAGGATGAACTTTCTTTTTTTACTGGGGTCCTTGAAAGTGTCGGGGTTATTATCGAACCACTCATTAATTTCCCCCATGGTCTTCTCGTAAATTGATGGGTAGGTATCTCGGAGAGACTGGTTGAATTCCTCTTCGGTTCTTGTGTCAGTTGAGAGAAAAAAGGGGTTCCCGTCGTCGCCTTTTGGTTTAGACTTCTGGGTTGAGATTTCCACAGAGTTATCCACATTAGGGGTACTTCTACTTCTCTTCTCTTCACTTCTACTTAACTTAGGCACCTCTTTAGCACTTGATTGCACCTCTTGGGTGCTGGAAGGGTGCAACGAGGGTGCAGAAAGGGTGCTATCGAGGATAGCTTTTATCTTGGAAGGTTTGCGGTGAACTGCCTTAAATGATTGTCGTTCTTCAAAATACTCATCTTTTATATAGCGCTTGCCATTTACAGTGTAGAGTGTCCACAGCGGCTTAGAACTTCCGACAATTCGGTGGACGTTTGCGATCTCGTTTACCAATTTTTCAAATTCCTTAGAATTTCCATGGGTAGAGAAGCATTTTTCTTCACGGTAGGGCACGATAACTGCTTTCAAATGCTTCAAATCTCCTTCGATGTACCCGAAATCGTCTTCATGTGGAATTGTCCATGTGTAAAATAAAGCAGCTGGAAGAGACAATTTATTGACCTTTTCGGACATCGAAATACTCCCCCAAAGTGATCTTCGTTCAGCCATTCGTCACCCCCTATTCACCTCGTTGGATATCCTTCTCGTATCATTAGTCATCCTCCTCAATTTCAGCACGACCGATTAAGACTAAGTAAGCGTCATGGATTCTGGAAAAGGCGTTTACGACTCTGCGCTTAAAAGTTTGGAATTTGGAAGGTTTTCTAAAGTAATCTGAGCGGAAAAAAGACCCATGCCTTGATAGTTCCTCCATGACTCTGGACCGGTAATAATTGATGGTACTCTGTAAAAGTTCGAGATCCTTCATCGCTCTGTCCCTCCCAGCCTCTCGACTCGAATAATCGTTTTTGGCTCTTCAGCAAGACTAATTACAAAGTCTTCCCAAGGTTGAATATCCTTCCTATTACCCGTTTTTAAACCCATAATTCTTTTAAACTTCATCAATTTTACGTTTTCCATGTAAGCTACGATCGGAGATGCACCGATAGAAAGACAGAGACCATAAAATTCATTCCATTCTTTGGGTGCAAAATAACCAAATTTCTTACATTGAATCGCTAATATAAGATTTGGTTTTATAGCTATTAGGTCAAAAGGAGACCTTGATTGAGGTGAGCGAATAACATAGAATCCTTGTGCTTTTAGAAAATCTCTCACTCGATATTCAAAGTATCTTCCCAATTTATACATGGTTGTTTTAGGGGTTTTAAGCTCAATGACGTGATCCCACTCATCTGAGAAATATTTTCTCATCGCCAAATCAAACCCAGAAAGAGGATAATTATGTTTTTGGCAAAACCTCTTCTTATTCAGGCTTGAAGATTTGAATTTATCCCAAATCCTTACCGCTTCTTCTATTGAAATGGCACTCCATTTTCTATGATAAGGTCTCTCTCTTTTCTGATTTGTCAACCCAAGAGTTCTTGCTTTAGCGCATAGATCGCTTTTCTTTCTGCCCATCTCAGAGGCGAGAATATCGAGTTTTCCTTCGTTTGCATACTTTTCATAATCGTCCAAAAGTCTACGTATGTGTTCCTCTTTATAACGGGGATATTTTAACTCAACGTTCAGTTTTTTCAGTCTTTCATGGACAGATTGACCACACATCCCCAGAAATTTACCGACCTCCCACACGTTACCAAGGTCTTGATAAGCCTGTATTAGCTGTTCATCTGTCGCTTTTTTATGCCCTCTTCCTAATTGGCTCATTGCATGACCTTCTCCGGACCGAGTTTACCAGCCTTCCTAACTCTCATTACCCCGCCCATTTGGAATTGATAGACAGGGTTATTAGGGTCGTCTTTAGTCGGGTCTCTTGAGATGAGTTTCTTCACACTGGTAAGCATCATCCGAAGCTCGATGATATTTCCATCGGCCAAGTTATAGGGAAGCCAAGGCTCATTTGAACTCTCGAACCCAACATCCACCATTTCGACATCTAAAATCTTTTCATTAGCCATTGTGTCCTCCTTTCCTTTCGTTAGATTTAAGTCTCAAAAAACGGGTGGGTAGGGGAGGGTCCCTAACTGGAAGATGATGAGTAGACCAGTGCTTTCGCCACCACCCTTACCACTGAACCCTTATCCCAATATTGGGTTGGATAATATTTTCTTTACCTTCCCTACACCTTGAAAAGCCAGGTTTAATCCCCCAGCCTTGAAGGGATACCTCGGGTCCAACTTCGAGTGGGCCTACCTTCCAGAGTTTATACGCTCCGACTTTATAGGTAAAAAGAGTTGATTCAATCCCTATATTGGTTCCGTGATAGAGTGGAGGATGCCTTTCTAATAAACTCGGATTAGCATCATAGAAGGTCATTCCTACCAGGGCATAGGCGTAGAGGAAATTAAAGTCTTTTGTTAAACCTAAGAGAAAGGACCATGCTCTCGGTTCCATCTTTTGAACCAGAGCTTGCCATGTCGAGAAATCGTATTTTGTCCAGCGATAATTGAGCTCGAGAGTTGGTTGAAACGCCCACTTGTTATATTTTATTTGAATGGCCGGATTGTAGATTACGGCTGACTTCTCGAGAGTCCCCCCAGGTTGAACTGCCTCCCCACTCCCCCATTTGGCATGACCATAGCCGATAGCTCCAGTAACCGAAATGTCAATATCCTTTGCTAACGACACGGTAGGAATTACGAGTAAAACGATAAAGATGAAAATAAATAAAGTTTTCATGTTGCCCCTCCTATTTTCTTCCTCGTTGACCTCGTTGATGGAATTTCTTCCATGGCTTTTTAAAAAAAGATTGGATTTTCCACCAAAGCGACATTTCCTTGGGTCCTCCGCCAAGGGATTTGTATTGCCTTCTTTTGATGAAGACCGAAACATATTTCCCATTGGGCAAATAAAGAGTCGCCTTTATCATCGCTGACCTCGCCCGCGGTAGAAGGGAAGCCTCTGCAAGGATTGGCCGAAATTGGCAAGTGTTTTGAGAATCGAAAACATTATTAGCCGATCTTTTGGAGATGCCTCACGCTTCTTGCGGGAGTGAGAATCGCCACTTCCCGGACTCGGCCTAAGTCGTGGTCTCTTTCCTAAACGTGCGAACGGCTCCACGGTTTTACCTCCAGTTTGCAACCCATTTGCAACCCTGCATAAACATTGATGTCAGGTTTGTAGTTGTTTAAGATGATTAAGGAATTTGGTTTGGTGGTTAAAAAGTGAGGATTAATACAGGAAATTACAAAGGAAAGTGAACTGGGGGACGAGGAGTCGAACATAGCTTCACGCCCAGCAACCCTACTCATTTAAGGCCTCCGCGGCCGGGTCTTTTTTCTGCAACCCGTCTACGACACCAATGGTTACAACCTTCCTGTATCCCCAAGCCGTCTCGGGCAGAATATTGGCATAGACTTTCTCTGTCATTTTGATGCTCGAATGACCCAACATTTTGCTTATGGCTTCGATCGGAACTCCAGCGTTAATAAGTTGAGAGGCCATAGAATGACGGAAGGCATTTTTGACATGAATAATTGGAATCCCGAGCTCACGGTTCGCAGTTAGATTAGCCCTTCTCCAAGCCCTCTGTAGCCTTTGTTTGTGGTAACGCCGCCCGTCTCGGGTAAATATAAAGGATGTTACTTCCCGGGGATGGAGAATGTGAGACATGGCAGAAAACACAGACACCGGGATAATCTTGATCCTTCTGTTTTTTGTGTAGGGGATGACCCTTCTTCTTAGCCCCATGCTTCTTCTTATGATCACCACTCCTTTTTCCCAATCGACATCCTCCCTTTGTAATGCACAGGCCTCTGACGGCCTGCATCCGGTGATTTGAAGAAATCTGAAAATAGGTTGGTCCTTTGGATCAAGATAGTTGATCACCCCTTCTTGTTGCTCCGCGGTGATCCACTTGATGGGTTCAGCCTGAATTTCAATCGTAGGCCACTTAATTTTATCGCCCATGCGGTTAAAAGCGAGGATGCTATGGAGGATGCCAAAGATGTTTTTGATAGTCTTTTGGTTCAATTTTAGGCCTAAAAGATAGCCATGAAATTGATTGACGTGAGTTGTAGTGATCTCCCGTATATCCATGTCCCCAAGCTGGGGTCCTATGTAATTGCGGTACGCCCTGCCCCGCGCATATCTCCATTCTTGTTCACACTGTTTGGCCTTTTGGAATACTTCGAAGGCATTTTTTAGAAGGAAAGGCTTTTCTTTGGTCCATTCCGATAAGTCAAAGATTTTATCCTCAATCTCCTGGTTTAACTGAATCCATGCCTTCTGTGCCTGCCCAGGTCCCTCTAAGACCTCTCCCCTTTTGTTCCGGTAAATCTGTAGCCTTTGTCCTTTCCAATAAATCCTGATCCTCCACTTTCCTTCTCTGTATTCATTGTATGCTCCTCTCATGGTATCGTCCTCCTCCAAATGGAGAAGGATACCAGAGAAAGGATGCTTTAGATAGTCTAAAGTTGTTCTATTCATTTATAATTTCGCACTGAGTAAATTCATTTTTTAAAAATGTTAAATGTCTCATATCGATGAATCCAGAGACCCCAAGTATCCTGAAAATTCCATTCTCGGGGTCCATCCATTCACATTTAAGTTTTCTATCTCTGCCAATCCAATAGAATTGAGTTGGCTTAGAACTCACAGCCAGACACTCAATCGCTATCTTTTGGCAGGTTGGAAGGTTGATTCGAGTCATTGTTTTATTCTCTTTCTGGGATTTTATGAATCCTACAAACTTCCTCAACTGTATAAGCATAATTGCCATTAATTTTTTTAAGTCCATCAATCAAAAAATCACTCAGTTTATATCTTCCTCTAAACCCTTTTTCTAATGGATAATGTAAATCTTCAATCTGTCCCTTCATTCTGCCCCAGTTCAACCAATCCCTAAGAAGTAAAGCTTCTTCTCTCCCGCATTTTGGGCAAATCTGGATAATAATTCTATCCAAAGGATTATTATTTTTCTTGCCTTGTCGGCTTGTTAAATTCATCCCACCAAATAACTTTTGGTATATTTTTTTGTTTAAGTATCACAACCACGCTTGGCATAGGAGCCCCGCCTCGACCCGAAAATTGCAACCGGCCCCTGATGAATCTAATTTCGCCCTGAATACAATTATTCCACCACCATTCGGTATCGGTTCTGGCAGGGACTAAACAAACGATTAGTGTCCCAGATTGGGATTCGGTTTTGGCCTTCGAAATCCATTTTGGTAATTCTCTCCCATAGGGCGGGTTCATCCAGCAGATTCCTTCCCATTTCTGTTTTAGTCCATCGTCTTGCTTTGAAAAATACCTTTTGCATTTATGGTTTTGTTCTGATGCACAGACATCCAAATCGAAATGAAATTCTTTATTGAGAACGTCGAATAGCCATTGAGGAGTTTCCCATTCGGGAGTTTCACTCATTTGATACCAATCACCACGAAGGATTTTGTTATAGGTAATTTTCTCTTCTTTGGCCTTAGCTACTTCGATACGTTCCTTAAATTTTTTGATGGGGATCTCTGCTAACTTTCGGAACTCGGAAAGGCGCTGAGGAGGAATTGGAAAAGGGTTCCGAGATTCGGAAGGCTTTTTGCCTCTTCCCCCCTTTGCTCCGGCTTGAGATAAATCCTCCGCAGGCTTCAATTCCCCAATCCTACGGGCTGCAAGGAATTTGACTTCACAGGCATGGTTCTCAGCATCAATTCCGAGGCGGTGAGCTTTTGCATAGGCTTCGGCTGCTAAAGCAACGTCATGGATTTTTCTTAGATCATCTAAGTCCTTTGCTTCGGAAAGCCACTTTTCAGCTTGGCTTAATTTTTCTAATACGTTCATTTAGTGCGTTTTTACTTGTTGTAGAGTTTTGTTCTCAAATAGAACAATTCTCTCATTCACTATTAAAAAAATTTTCTGTAAAATCTTCAATATGAAAATCTTCCTGCCACTTTTCGATCGAAAGACCTTTTGCGATAAGATGCACGGCTGCATCATTCAACCTGAGACCACGTTTTTTGGCATATTCTCGAAGGAGATGTTCTTCTCGGTGAGGGAATCTGATGTGAAGGGGATCACCACGCTTATCCATTCTGAGCCCTCCTCAAAAAAATGTAGACAGATCAAATTGATTTTGGTAACATTTCTAAAAGCACGGGCCAGGGAGAACAACCCGCTAAGGTGCAACTCCCCGACCCGTCCGCAGGCGGTGTCTTACCCCGCCCTTGTTTTTAGAAAAGAGAAATTTCTATGAAAAAACCTATACTTTTAGCGTACTTAACCATTATTTATTTTCTAAGCCTTCTAATAATTTTATTCTTTTTCCGCTACTCAATAATTCCAACAAACAGTGAATTCGGGTACTGTTACAAATTGGACCATTTAACCAGTGAAATAACTCGGCTCGAAGGCAGACGAGAATACCGAGTACGAGTTTCAGGAGTTTCAGTATTTGAAGAGTTTGGGAAGTGACACAAATTGTGGGATTTTTGATATATTTTCATACTGCCTTTTTACTTCACCTTACAAAAGCGTTATTGGCTTTGTTCGCTATGAGCTTGGCACGATGACTGCTCCACATCGTCAGGGAACAAAGTTTCTTCGGGGACGCCGAGATATTGGGAGATCCGGTGTCTATATTTCCAACCCTTCAAACGACCGGAAAGAATGTCTGAAAGTGCTTGGGGTGCCATGCCAATGTCATCCGCCATCCGATATTGGATTATCTTTCTTTCGATTATCACAGCTTTCAATTTCTCTGCTTTTCTTTTTGAACATGGAATTTTTGAAATCATAATAGGTTTCATTATACACATTTTTCGTATCCTGTCAAGAGGGGAAATGGGATTTCCGAAAGAAAAAATTGCCATCAGACTCATAAAAATTAGAAAAGAAGTTTCTGGAAGTAGCCGAGGATCGCAGAAAAGATTTGCAGAAAAGGTTCTGCAAATACCCTATAATACATGGAGAGATTACGAAAAGAACCGTAATAAAACCCACGACTTAGATTTTCTTCAGGAAATTTGTGACCGTTTTGATTACCGTATCGAATGGCTTCTTTTAGGACAAGACCCACCTAAAAAATCCTAATCCACTGCAATTTCTATTCCAATTATTTTTATTTATTTTTTATTACCCTATTGACAAAATACTAATTTTTCGTATAATAGCATCATGGAAATCAAAACCACAGATAGAAGACCTCTTGGTCCCCGTGGTGGTTGCGCCGGAGAACGAAACGTAAATTGGAAGGGCGGGATTGCCGAATATCCAAATCATTACGAAATGAAGCTAATGCGTAAACGAGTTTTAAAAGAAGAAAATTACACTTGCCATTATTGCGGAAAGTACACAAAACAAATCCACCATAAAGACCTATCTAAACACAATCATTCAAGAGAAAATCTTACTGCTTGCTGCCACAGTTGCAATTTGAAATTCGCAAAGCCTCATACCTCAAAATACAAAAAATTATACGGACACACCCTAAAAGAATTAAAGGCTATGGGATTCTTCAAAACTGAAATGGAAGAAGTTCAAGAAAGACTTAGTATAGGATTTTAATAATGAAAACACTAACCCATTCTCCCGCACCAGCAGATAAAAACTCGCCACAGGGCAACCTGACAAGCGTGGACCATAAAAACAAGGGTCTATGCCCCTATTGGGGATAAAATGAATCTCCCAGGACTTGACAGCGCCATGATCGAATTTATTGAACTCAAAAGAAAGGAGGTGCCCATGATGGAAACTGCAAAAGAAGTATTACAGACGGCATTCAAACGGGAGGATGCGATTGAACAGGCCATTGATCGATTCAGGGTCGATATCCAGAAGTCCATGGATGAGAGAGAGTTCTTTCGAGATGCGGATCTTAGAAGGGAGAGGACAATCAATGCTCGGCAGAAACAGGAGCTTGATCTCGCAGTGAGGGAGCTGCTTAAGACGAGGAAGATGATTGCTGGGATGAAGGAACTATTACAAATAAAAGTGTAAAGGAGGTGAATCCATAATGACAAAGACGATTCCTTACAAAGATGTGAACAAAAAATTGAAGGGGGGAATGAAACAGATCAAGGACGCCATTGATTTATTGAAAACTCACATAGTCATAGGCGACGTAGTTTTCCCATCAGCGCCCAAGCCGATCAGGACGAGGAAGGCCAAGAGTCCAGTGCCGCCGACAACAGGAGAAGCGGAAGTCTAAATCAACCTTCAAGTATATTACCAGAAGTATATTACTGAAAGGGAGGAAATTTCATGCCAGAAGAAATCATTAAAGAATATCTGAAATATCCATTGACAGAAGGGGAAATGAGAAAAGAGGCCGAGAAAATGGCCTACTGTTTATCTAAAAGGGCTGAATTGGAGGGAGACCTCAAATCCATTAAGAAGCAACTCGAATCAGATATTGCCAAGGTTGATGCAGAACTGACTTCTGCGGTGACCAAATATCAGTCCGGTTTCGAGATGCGAAATATCGAGTGCCGGATCGATAAAGACTTCCAAACCAACACCATTCGAACGGTTCGCTTAGATACGTTTGAATTGGTTCGAGAGCGGGCGATGACTTCAGAAGAGAGGCAGGAGAGCTTATTCGATAAGAAGGCTCCCATTGATCTGGCGAGTGTTCTTCCAGATCCGACAAGCTACATGAAGGAAGAAGACCTTCCCGATGCTGACGCAAAGGGCTACATGAAGGAAAGGAAGGATCGGGTGGACTAAATGCTCTGTCTAATCGCAATCGCTTACGTTATCCTGCTGGCGTTATGTTTGGCTCTTATGATAAGTGCCGATATTATAAACGAGGGATATGATAAAGGATGCCGAGGAATCTTATATGATAAGCGCCGACATTTTGAACGAGAGATGGTTTCAGCCACCCCGCCTCGAGCGGGTTCAAGCTGAAAAGAGCATCTGATCGGAAGGGCACTCCGGGATAGGGCAGTCCCGGCACTTGACCCTCATTGGCGAATAGCTCTTGAGGAAACTTTCCGACGTGTCGCAAGACAAGATGTGAGCCCAAGTTAGACGCAAATCTGACAGAATTCTTCGGCATCCTTTATGGGAGGAGGGAGAATGAAAATGAAACATACACCAGGGCCGTGGAAAGAAGCAAGGGCTTACATTTTAGGTCTAAGTTTAAGCCCAGAGTTATTGCCATTGGGAAATATTTATGAAGATATTTGTCAAGCCATCTCCAAGGCAGAACCCACGGAGGAATGAGATGAAACTTTGGGAAAAAAGGCAATTAGAAAAAGGATATCTAACTTGGAAAGAATATCTTGAAGCTGTCAAAGAAGAAGAGGCAGAACCCAAGGAGGGGTAATGCACGCACTTCGAGCAACGATGTTCAACGGTGAATTACTACTGTTCTGTTCTTGCTGCGAGTGGATTCGCATTGTCGCCTTAGAGAAATCAGCGAAGGAGGCTGAGGAATCTTGGAAGATTCATAAGGAGGCCTGGGAGGAGTTTGAGGAGGTAGGCCATGACGTACGATGAAATAATTGAAGGGATGAAACAAGGAGCAGAAATAATTTACCAGGGAAGGCGAGTAGCGGGAAGTGCCATTGAGCAATTTGCAAGGAACAATGTAAAGAATTTATGTCTAAGCGAATCTGTTCTTGATGATCTTAAACGAGAATTAAAGCATTGGGATATGAATCTTCACAAATGGAAAAAGTGAGGTATGCCATGAAAAAACCCCCCGATGTAATCGCTTGGAAAAAATGGATTGAAAGTAAAGAAGGACGGTCATGCTCAAAGGAACTTCCAACTGCAATCATATATTTGGAAGATAGATTATATCTGGCATTTATGGCAGGAAGGAAAAAGAAGCCAAGGAAAAAGTGAGGGAGGCCATGTATCTTGATCCAGCTTTACAAGAGTCAGGTATGGAAGGTGCTTTCATAATGTCAATCTATGTGAGCGCCTTTATGGGTGCCTTTCTAATCACCTGGGGATTCGTGAAGCTCGGCATGTGGATGCTGGGATATAGGAAGGAATGAGGGAAAGGGGGAACTCGTGGGTAAATTCACAGATTTGACAAGTCAGAGATTCGGAAGGTTAGTGGTGATTTCTTTTGCTGGTTTAACATTCCACAGACAGTCAACATGGTTATGTGTCTGCGATTGTGGGAACCATGTCACCGTAGTAATCGGAAGCCTAAAAAATGGCAATACTATGAGCTGTGGGTGTTTACGAAAAGAGTTAGTCGCAAAGAAAAACTGGAAGCATGGATATTCCAAAAAAGAGCGTCTTTATGGATTGTGGCGTGGAATGATTCAACGATGCACAGATCCTAATTCTTCACACTATGATCGATATGGGGGAAGAGGAATCAGGGTCTATGAAAAATGGAGAGTAAATTATCTTACGTTTCGAAGTTGGGCACATGGTAAAGGATACACAGATGAGATGACCATTGAGCGTAAGGATAACAATGAAGGATACTTTCCTGATAATTGTACTTGGATTCCGTTAGCAGTTCAGGCCAGGAATAAACGAACAAATCATATGATAACTTTTAATGGTGAAACCAAAACACTCGTAGAATGGAGCGAAATAATGGGAATTGACACCAGTCTTATACGATATCGCTTGAAAATCGGTTGGTCCATTAAGGACTCGCTGACTCTTTTACCAAGCGATATTCACAAAGGAGGATCAATTGAAAAACATACAACTCCTTAAATTGAAGCTCAAAGATTTTCAGGGAGGAACTTTTGAATTGAACGCAGAGGGTAAGGATACATTCATCCATGGTATGAACACTTCCGGTAAGACCAGATTGTTAAGCGGATTCACTTGGTTACTTTTTGGAAAAGACGCTCTTGGCCGTGCGGATTTTTCTATTAAAAATCTGGATGCTGATGGCAATGTGGCTGAAAGAGGTATTGATCATTCGGTCGAAGCAATTCTGCTTATAGAGGGAGAAGAGATAGGTCTAAAAAAGATATTTAGAGAAAAATGGATTAAGACCAGGGGGCATGCACAGGCAGAGTTTAGCGGTCATTCCACACAGCACTTTATCAATTCAATCCCAAAAACCGAAAAAGAATACAAAGCCTTCATTGATGAAATGACTGGAGCAGAAGAAAGATTTCGCCTTCTTACTTCACCTTCAGTCTTCCCGGCACTCCATTGGCAGAAACAGCGAGCCCTTTTACTTGAAGTCTGTGGTGATATCTCAGATGCCGATGTAATTGCATCAGATGAGAAACTATCTCCTCTCATTGTCATTCTCGGAAAACACACCCTCGATGATCACCGAAAGATAGTGACGGCTCGCCGATCAGAGATTAACAAGGAAATGGAGAGGATTCCGGTAAGGATCGATGAGGTACGCCGTGGAATTCCAGATGTTACTGGCATAGACAGAAAGGCATCAGAAACGGAGGCTCAGAGGCTTGAAACTGCCCTGAACGATGCGAAATTGAGGCTACAGGGGGTCAATACGGGGGGTAATGTCGGGACCCTGACAACCAAGCTTTCCGGTCTCAATGCGGACCTCCGAAAGATGGAAGATACCCACAGGTCCGGATCGCTCTCCACCCTGAATCGTCTTAATCAACAGATTTCTGAAGTAGAGGCCAAGGCGAATGGTTCGCATAGGAGAGTGCAGGCCATAGACGAAGATTTGAAACAAAAAGAGGCACAGATTCAACGCACGGATGCCGAGCTTACCCGAATACGCAACCAGTGGATGGCCATGGACGCAAGGGTATTCAAAGACACGACTTCAGGCACCTGCCCATCTTGCGGTCAGGCACTCCCAGCGGACCGGGTTCAGAGTGCAAGGGAAAAGGCTCTATCTGCCTTCAATGAAGACAAAGCCGAGGGGTTAGGTGAGATCAACCGGAGGGGCCATGACCTGAAAGAACAGAGGGATCGCCTTGCAGAGGAAATAGACGCCCTTAAAAAAGAGCGTGAAATCATCTCCTCGTCGATTTCCGAGGCCGAGACCAAGCTGAAATCTGTCACCGAGGAACGAAACGCCCTCAAACAATCATCCGAAGACTTCTCTGGGATTCTCCACCACGCCGATCTCTTGGACGAGATAGAATCCCTTAATGATGAAATCAAGGCCGAAAGGGAAGGCAAGGCGCAGGATATTGAGAAGATTCAGGGAGAGATCAGGGAGCATCAGGCCCACTACGGATTTGAAAAGGCCAAAATTGACAGGTTTCTTGGAAGAGAACAGGGAGAGAAGCGGATTGAGGAATTGAAGACCGAAGAGAAAAAGCTCTCAGCCGAATTTGAAAAACTGGAAAGCGAGTTATACCTTATGGACCAATTCATAAAAGCAAAGGTCTCCATGCTCACTGATCGGATTAACGGAAAGTTCGAGTTTACAAAATTCAAATTATTTGACGTCCAAGTAAATGGCGGAATTTCTGACTGCTGTGAAATTACTGTTGGAGGAGTAGGCTACAACTCGGGTTTAAATTCGGCGGCCAGAACACAATCTGGAATGGATATTATAAAGACTCTACAACAATTTTATGGATTACGTGCTCCGATTTTCATTGATAATCGGGAAAGTTGTACTGAAATTCCCGAAATGCCAGGGCAGGTGATTTCTCTCTACGTGTCCCCAAAGGACACCACCCTTAGAGTCGAAACGGAGGTTGGTAAGCATGCCAATACTCGGTGAGATAAAAAGAGGTCGAGAGATAGGGCGAAATTACGGAAATGGTTATATCTGGCACGCCTGCGAAGATTGCGGAAAAGAAAGATGGGTTAATTTAATAAGACAGAAACCAAACAAAACTTTATGTTGTAGTTGCGCTGGGAAGAACAAAAAATATAAAAATCCTGTTGGGATAGCGCACCCAAATTGGAAAGGCGGTCGTCTTAAAGAACTGGATGGCTACATAAAAACGAAAGTTTATTCAGGCGATTTCTATTATCCAATGGCTGTCAGAGGTTACGTCCTTGAACATCGCTTGGTTATGGCTAAATATATTGGTCGCTGCTTAAAACCAAAAGAGATTGTTCATCATAAGAACGGAATAAGGGATGACAACAGAATTGAAAATCTTGAACTCACCGAAATTGGTTATCATATTCATGAACATGGGAAAGGCTATAGGGCTGGCTACACAAAGGGACTACATGACGGCAGACTAAAACAGATCCAACAATTACAGGCAAGAATTAAGGAATTGGAACAATTAAACCTATTTAACGAAAGGAGATAACAATTATGACAACAGCAGCAGAAAAGAAGGTTACCGCAGTGCCAGAAAAATCCGTCGTGGATATTGTGAGCGAGAAGGTTAACGAATTCCTGAAATCTGGACAACTTGATCTACCAAGGAACTACAGCTTGGATAATGCCTTGAAGTCAGCATATCTTACCCTGAATACCGTCCAGGATAAAGATAAGAATCCAGTTATGACCGATGGCAAGCTGACGGGAGTTTGTACGAAGGCCAGCATTGCCAATGCCGTCCTTGACATGGTAGTCCAGGGACTCAACCCCGGCAAGAAGCAATGCTACTTTATCGTGTATGGAAAAATCCTCACTTGTCGTCGCTCCTATTTCGGATCCATGGCCGTGGCTGAAATGGTGAATCCCGCAATTAAGGATTGGGGTTACGATGTGGTTTACGAGGGGGATAAATTCTCCTTCGGGATTCATAACGGCAAGAAATCCGTGATCGAGCACGTTCAGAGCCTTGAGAACATTGACAAGCTAAAAATTATAGCAGCCTACGTTATGGCGCTCGACGAGAAGGGAGACCCGATCAAGACCGAAATCATGACCATTGAAGAAATTCATCAGGCCTGGAAGATGTCTTCGGCGACCCCATTTGATGATAAAGGGGAACTTAAGGCATCCAGCACTCACGGGAAGTTTGCCCGGGACATGGCCTTGAGAACGGTTATCAACAAGGTAGCAAAGTTCATCATCAATGCCAGCAGTGACAATGCCCTGCTCTTGGAGAGAATCAACCGAGCAGAAGAATTGGCCGATGAGGCTGCGGTTCAGATGGAGATCGAGGATAAGGCAAACAAGGGATCAGTGATCATGATACCGGAGGAATCGGGGAAGGTGGCACAGGGAGAACCAGAAGAGACGAAGAAGCCGGAAGTCGTGCCAAACAATGATTTACCTTCTCCAGAGGAAGAGCAGGCGGCTCTCCTGAAAAAAGGGATGGTTTTGGGAGAAAAAAGGGCGCCAGGATTCTGAGGAATATCTAATGACTTATCGGCTTATGGACGGAATTGAGTTTTTGAAATCTCTTCCCGATAAATCGGTTGATGGGATTTTTACAGATCCGCCCTGGGGTCTCCGCATTTCTAAATCTTCGACCGGCCATCGAAGACCCGATATCCACATTCAGGGTCAGTCAAATTGGCTCGAGCTACTAAAAGGAATGACGGATGAAGCTGCCAGAGTATTGAAACAAAATGGCCGATGTTTAATTTGGTTAGGAATGCGCCACGTCGGCCCCGCAATTAAAGTTATTGAAGCCCTTGAATACCGATGGATAATCTTTTGTAAATATGTGCCACCCCGATATCTCGCAACAGTTGAATCTTCTCTTGACCCAATTATTTATTTCGCTCCGTTCGGCAGCCCATGGCCGGATCGAAAGGTTGACGGCTTCAACAAAAGGCAGATTTGGATAAAGCCCACTAATAGTCACCCGGATACTCAACATCCATGCGCCAGGCCGGCCAAAGTAGTGAAAGGTATTTTATCAAACTGGTTTTTCAAAAATGAATACGTCATTGACCCCTTCGCCGGTTCGGACACCACCGGCCGAGCGGCCCGAGAGCTAAATCTTAAATGGGATTCATGTGAGATCGATCCAAATATGTATGAGACCGGAATCCAAAGGCATAGGCAAGGAATTTTATTTGAGAATTTATTATGAACTTCACTTCATTTGCCTCATCCTCAAGGGGTAATGCCTATCTCCTTCAATCCGAAGGCGCCGCTCCTCTCCTTCTCGAAGCTGGCCTTCCGATCAATCGATTGAGGGATAAATTGAGAGAGTACGGAATAAGCCTGTCGGATCTCGGGGGCTGTCTTGTCTCTCACGAGCATGGGGACCATTCGAAGGCCGTTAAGGATCTGCTCAAGGCGGGAGTGGATTGTTGGATGAGCCAAGGCACTGCAAACCGGCTGGATGTGCTCCTCCACCATCGTAATCACATTATTGATGGGTGGGAACATAAATATGATCTGTCTGGGTGGGTAATTAGAACCTTCCCTCTCGAACACGACGCTGAGGAGCCCCTGGGATTTTTTATCGCCCAAAAGGATGACCGCCTCCTATTCGTACCCGATACCGCCTACGTCGAAAATAGATTCGAGGGGATTACGATAGTTGCAATCGAGTGCAACTTCCAGGCTGATATTCTAACGAACAATGTCCTTAGTGGGGCTTTACCACCGGTCGCTGGGCACCGAGTTAGGCGTTCTCATCTTAGTTTAGAGAACGTAATCTCCTTTTTAAAGGTCAACGACCTTTCAAAATGCCGGTCAATTTTTTTGCTTCATCTATCAGACGGCAATTCCGACGAACGATGCATGATACAGGAGGTACAAGCAGCCACAGGGATTCCGGTCTACGCTGCGCAGGAACGGGTAGTGGGTCAGTTTAAAAAATCTTGACAAATTAATAAAAAGGAGTAATCTATGGATGATTGGTGGTGGTGGTGGTGGTAGTTTAATATGGTCAAGATTGGTATAATTTACTCAGACGAAACAAAA
>Ga0209777_10000096_pt1 | contig 145394 bp, 135 predicted proteins | sample FrelakmetHBP12HB_FD_187147 | JGI IMG/M metagenome (GOLD analysis project Ga0209777, IMG submission 187147) | Freshwater lake sediment microbial communities from the University of Notre Dame, USA, for methane emissions studies -HBP12 HB (SPAdes)... | ecosystem: Environmental > Aquatic >... | reverse complement strand
GAACTTCATGCTGGGTTTATTCTTCTTAGCCATTTTCCTGTGTGTGATGAGGCTCTATCAGGAAGCCTGGAAGAAGAGAAAGGATGTTTAGCCTCCATTAGTAACATTAAATCATGATCTGCTAATAAAAACCCCCCTTAAAGCAAAATGCTTTAAAGGGGGTTTTTATGGCCTGCTTCATCTTTTTCGAGGGCAAAAAATCCGGAAAATCCCTGTGGACAAATCAAAAATAACGCATATAATAATCAAAAATTATTTTATCAAAGTCCAACAATTAGACAGTAGAAGAAAAATAAGTATGTTTACCGAAGGAATTGAAACTTTTATGGTAAAATTCCTCCGGATGTCGTTACAAAAAACAGCATTAAAAAAATAGGAGAATGTGACATGAAGATTAAACAAAATATTATTTTAGCATTTCTTATTATTGCGGCTGTATTTTTAGTTGTGGGATGTGCGGACAAAACAAAAGATTTATTGGCCGAGGATTTTAAGAAAATGGGCAATGATGATGTTTTACGCTATTATTATCGTCTGAATGACGAAATTGAAAAGCAGGAAAAACAATCCGGGCCGCAAGTAGGTATCGGAATGGGTGGTTTTGGACGCGGAGTTGGCGGTGGTGTCGGTGTGGGCACGGGAGGTACCGGATATACAGCCGAAGAATTGAGGGCGCGCCGAATTGATGTCCGGCTAGAGTTAAAAAGACGGGGATTGAATCCATAAATTAGCGAAATGCTCTGCGTCATTCATTTCGTTAATTGATTTACATCTAAAATCGTATCAGAATATTTATTAACGCAGTTATTTTCTGTGATGTTGTCTTATTACGTTTATCTATCTATATGCGGGGGACACAATTTTGGCGGAGGTGAACAGGGATAGAACGCCAAGAGTCGTCATTATCGGTGCGGGATTCGGCGGATTATGGGCAGCCCGGACTCTAGCGCGGGGAAACGTTGATGTCCTTGTTATCGATAGAAACAACTATCACACTTTTCTTGCCCTTCTTTACCAGGTAGCCGCTGCTGAACTGGAGGCGGAAGACATCGCCTATCCCATCCGCAGTATCTTCTGGAAGCTTCCCAACGTCGATTTTACTTTAGCTCATGCCCGGCGAATTGATCTACAAAATCGTATTATCGAAACCGATAGCGAGGCAATTTCTTACGATTATCTAATTTTGGCTACGGGAAGCATCACTTACTCCTTCGGCCTGCCGGGAGTGGAAGAAAATGCTTATTGCCTGAAGACGCTGGAAGAAGCCGTTGCCCTGAAAAACCATATCATTTGCTGTTTTGAAGCCGCCGCTCGGGAGGAAAACAAGGCTAAACGCGAAAGCCTGCTTACATTTGTCATTGTCGGCGGCGGAGCCACGGGAGTGGAATATGCCGGAGCGCTTACCGAACTAATTCATGGCCCTCTGGTCAAAGATTACCGGGGAGTCGATTTTCAATCCGTCCGGATTATTCTTCTCGAGGCGGCGGACAGATTGGTTGCTAATATGCCCCAGTCTGTGCGCGCCTATACGCTGAAGAAGCTCCAGAAGATGGGAGTTGACGTGCGCTTAGGGGCAAAGGTCAGGGAAGTAACACCAAACGTAGTGCTCTTGAGCGATCAGGATAATATTACCACCCACACAGTTGTCTGGACTGCTGGTGTAAAAGGAGAACCTCTGGCTGAACTATCCGGTGTTTCCACAGGACGTGATGGACGAGTCCCCGTTCAGAATACTTTACAGGTACCGGATCACCCGGAAATTTACGTTATTGGTGATTTGGCCTCCATCAAGGAAGATAAGCAAGTTTTACCGATGGTCGCGCAGGTGGCTATCCAATCCGGTATTACCGCCGCGCAAAATATCCTGCGGCAAATCGCCGGACAAACTCCTCAGCCTTTTTGTTATCACGACCGCGGCTCAATGATTACTATCGGCCGCAAAAGCGCCGGGGTCGCCATCGGTGCAAGGACTTATACAGGGTTTTTCGCCTGGCTTATTTGGCTCGTTATTCATCTTTTTAATCTTATCGGTTTTCGTAACCGGATGATGGTGCTTATCAATTGGGCGTGGGATTATCTGCTATATGAACGTGCTGTCCGCTTCGTCTTCCCCTCCGAGATGCCCGGCCTTTTCAAATCATCGTCCTGTGTCCGCGGGGGTGGACTGGGTAATGAATCTATCCCTAAGAGATAGTTAATTAGGGCGTTGTCCCTGTTTATCGCCAACCTTTGCGAGAAACAAGCATCCGGCATCCGGTGGATTGATTTGTTAGATTTAAGGGTTTAATTTGTTATTCATTCCAATTAGCCAACGTAGAAATGCAGAACCACTGCTTAAGATGTATATGCACATATCTTCAGTTGGTGCTATGGGTATGTCGTTCGGCTGACCATGTCTATAATTATGGAGGGTGTCAACCCACTTAGCGAATCCGTCAAACATTTCAGATACTACTTTTTTCAATATTTCGTCAGCCGCGTATAAAGGTAAGCATTTTTCTTTCAGGGAATTCTCAACAACCCATTTACTAAGATTTTTTGCTTGAGTCATTTGCTTAACAAGTATTTCTATTGCTTCAAAAATTGCTCGAACTGCCGCTTTACTATCTGCGGGAACTGAATCCATATATCTATATGCATCTTCATAAGCGGCACGAATACCAGAATACTGTGGCTTCATCAAAGCGCTTAATGCAGAAAATCTATTTCTCTCAAATTCTTCATCTACAAAATAATGAACAGCACATTTCGAATCTAGTTTATATCCCAAATTCTCCTCTTTAAATACACGTTCAACAAAATTCATCCATTCTGTATCATTATGCCTATAATCTTCCCTAATAGCCGTATAAATAAGAGTGATGGAATCTAAAACATCCCGGAGATCATTCGTTTTGAAAAAATCAGGGATACCATGATAGGCAGGTGAATAAGGAACTTTTGCACCTGTTTCTAATTCAATTATATTACGGATTTCATAACCATATTTTTCATCAAGTTTGTCCCGATAATATGCAGCAAGACGATTTCTGAACCGTGTGCTATCTTTAACTGGTGTTGAACGTTCAAGATATATAAGGCTAAATCGTTTTCCTTCTTCCATGATCAGCTTTCCATTTCTTTGATCTGACGGTATTTATATGTATCTTGACGCTGTAAATTTGCCGCCAACAGATTTCGTATTTAATTATCACGATTTGCATTTGAAATCTACTCCAACAGTAAAATGATTCTACCTAACGCTTTCAGAAAGAAATATTTATCTACAATAGATTAGCCCTGACATTTATTCTCAAAAAATAGCTTTCGGGTTAGCTATAAGGTAGCACGGTAAAAAAATAGGCTTTAACGAAATCCGCTAAAGCCTTGATATTATTGGCGCGCCCAGGAGGATTCGAACCTCCGACATCCAGATTCGTAGTCTGGCGCTCTATCCAGCTGAGCCATGGGCGCGCGACATATTATAAATTTTTTCGGCAGCCATGTAACACATGACCACCACTCCGACAATCTACGTAACGAAGAACTCAATTAAACTGGCGGAGAGAGCGGGATTTGAACCCGCGGTACACCTTTTACGGGCGTACAATCGCTTAGCAGGCGATCGCTTTCGGCCACTCAGCCATCTCTCCGCTTTTTTATCCGGCCAATATTTTTAAAATATGGCGTCCGATTAAATTTTCCGGACGCGTTTTACAATTTACTGGCGGAGGGAGCAGGATTCGAACCCGCGAACCTTTCGGTCAACGGTTTTCAAGACCGCCGCCTTCGACCACTCGGCCATCCCTCCTTACAATAATACAAATTTGCATTCATTCGTCTACCTTTGTTGGCTTCGTCATTGACTCCTCAACGTGTAAAGAATACGCCTGCGTCGCCTCTTCCTTGCCGCCTCGGTATACTTTTGACTGCCAATTTGTATAATGCTTTTTTGATATTTTTCACTACATCTTTGGCAGTGAAATTTTATCAACACCTCTCATATAAGGCTGCAATACTGGCGGAATCAAAACAGACCCATCAGCCTGCTGATAATTCTCCAATATCGCTACCAAAGTTCTACCCACAGCCAGACCAGAACCGTTTAACGTGTGAACAAATTCCACCTTGCCGCTTTCTTCCCGGCGAAAACGGATCGAGGCCCGGCGCGCCTGAAAATCTTCAAAGTTACTGCAGGAAGAAATTTCACGATACACATTTTGCCCCGGCATCCAGGCTTCCACATCATAAGTTTTGGCGGAAGAAAACCCCAAATCCGCAGTGCAAAGAGTTACCGTGCGATGATGAATTTCCAATCTCTTGAGCACTTCTTCCGCATTGGCAGTCAATTTCTCCAGTTCATCATAAGAATATTCCGGCCTGGTAAACTTGACCATTTCCACCTTATTAAACTGATGCTGGCGAATCAAGCCTCGCGTATCCTTGCCGTAAGAGCCGGCCTCTGAGCGAAAACAAGGCGAACAGGCGACGTAATGAATCGGCAGTTTGTTTTCCTCCAGTATTTCATCACGGAAAATGTTCGTGACAGGGACTTCCGCTGTCGGAATCAAGAAATAATCCATCCCTTCAATTTTAAAAAGATCTTCGGCAAATTTTGGCAACTGGCCGGTGCCAGTCATACTTTCCCGGTTAACCATAAATGGCGTCAGCACTTCGGTATAACCGTGCTCACCTGTATGTAAGTCGAGCATGAAATTGATCAAGGCCCGCTCCAATGCAGCGGCTAATCCTCGATATAAAGTGAACCGTGCTCCGGCTATTTTTGCTCCGCGGGCAAAATCCAAAATATTCAGACTCTCCCCGATATCCCAGTGAGCTTTCGGCTCAAAAGCAAAAGCCGGCTTTTTCCCCCAACTGCGCAGGATAGGGTTATCGTCCGGGCTCTGGCCAGCAGGCACCGATTCATGCTGAATATTGGGAATCATGAGCATGAAATTATTGAGCTCTTCTTCAGTAACTTTTAAGTTCTCATCAAGCTCCTTGATTTTAGCCGAAACTTCACTCATCCTGGCAATCAATGTGGAGGCATCGGCTTTCTTTTTCTTGAGTTCGCCGATTTTTTTGGAAGCGTCATTGCGCTCGTTACGCAGTGTTTCTACTGCCAGTAAAATATCCCTTCTTTTTGTATCCAAACCTAAGAAACGGTCAAAATCAATTGGCTGGCCTCTTTCCTTCATTTTTTGACTGACAAACTCGATGTTTTGCCTTAAATACTTAATATCCAACATGATATTTCCTATAAATAAAAGCGGTGACGTTTACCTAAAAGACGAAGACCACTATCACTTTGAGCTTACGAAGTCAATAATTTTGTCCGCTAAATCAATACTATTGACGGGTAAACCTTTTTTTCAGCAGTCTGATGATGCCGTAAATCTCCGGGCTTTTTAAAAGATATGTGCAGATAAAAAATGCAGCCCCGCCCACGGCAATAGCGACAACGAGATAGATCAATCGTGCTTTAAAGTTTGCGTCTGTATTCCAGGGTAAAAAGAAATCTACCAGCGTTATTGCACCCACCATAACAAGCGAGGAAATAAAAATCCTGCCGACGGAAAAATAAAAATTGTGGTCTAAAAATGTACCGATTTTTTTCTTCAGAACAACACTCAGAATAATTACATTGATCATCGAAGCAAGCGAGTTGGCCAGCGCCAACCCATTATGTTTCAGAGGATTCATCAAAATCAGGCTGGCAATAATGTTGAAGACCAAAGCAATTATGGCCGCTTTTACCGGCCATTTGGCATCCTGCAAAGAGTAAAAAACGGAAACAATAACGCGTATTAGCGAAAAAGCCCATAAACCTAAAGCGTAACAAAATAATGCCTGTGAGGTGGAAATCGCAGCTTGGACATCAAAAGCTCCCCTTTGAAACAAAACAGAAATAATCGGAAAATGCAAAGCCATTAAGGCCGCCATCGAGGGAATAGTCACAAAAAGCATGAGCCGCAGAGAAAAAGAAAGGCTTGATTTTAATTCTTCAAAATTTCCTTTCGAGACGTGCTCGGAAAAGCTCGGCAGCGATGCCGTCCCGATAGCAACGGCAAAAACGCCCAAAGGTAGCTCCATAATGCGGTCGGCATAAAAAAGATAAGAGATACTACCGCTGGGTAAAAGTGAAGCGAGGATCGTACCAACAAGAACATTAATCTGATATACCGCTGCGCCAAAAAATGCCGGAAACATCAAAAGGCCAACTTGCTTAATTCCCGGATGACGAAGATTGAATTTAAATTTAAATTTTACTCCGTATTTAACTAAAAAGGGCCATTGCATTACTAATTGCAACACGCCGCCTATCATCACACCAATGGCCAATGCCGTAATCGGTTCTTCAAAATAGTTGCGTAAGGTAAGCGCTGCCAAGATCATAGAAATATTCAAAATCACTGGCGACAAGGCAGGGGCGGCAAAATGCCGGAAGGAATTCAAAATCCCCATGCACAGGGCAACTAGCGAAATAAAGAAAATATACGGAAACATCAGGCGGTTTAAAAAGACAGTCAGTGCAAATTGGCCGGGTTCTTTAATAAACCCCGGCGCCATCAGGGCAATTATAAGTGGCGAAAAGACAACGCCGAGAATAGAAATAATCACTAAAATAATGGATAGTATGGTAAAGGCATTGGAGGCTAACTCTAGAGCTTCTTTTTTCGATTTTTTTTGGAGGTATTCAGTAAAAACGGGAACAAAAGAAACTGTGAGCGATCCTTCGCCCAGCAATCGTCTCAAAAGGTTGGGAATGCGAAAAGCCACCCAAAAGGCATCTGTCAATAAGCTGGCGCCAAAAATAGCCGCAACCACCATATCACGAATGTAGCCAAAAACGCGGCTGACCATTGTCGATATGCCCACAACCCCAGCGGCTTTTGCTACTTTAGAATTTTCCGAAATTTTTTCCTGTTCCATAGTAATTCTATATACTATTTCTGTAAAGGAATGACAGTATCAAATAGATCATACACTGACAATAAATTCTGTGGAAGAAAAATATTACAAAAAATTAGGCAAACTCTTTAACATGATTCGGGACTAAGAAATATTACTTTAAAAAATAGAATTAAATAATAAAAGGCGGTTCTGACATATCAGAACCGCCTTTTAAAACTCAAATGGCTAATTCGTGTTTATTTACCATACTGAATTTTCCTCAATTGAGCAGGAGTCTTAATCGCTTTAGGATTGATAAATTTCTTCATTGCTTTTTCATTTTCCTGACAGGATTCATTCAGAAATGCTATTTTACCATTCTCTTGGAACTGAACAAGAAGCTGATAATAGTATCCGGGATAAGTCTTCCATGGATTATTCGGATCAACCCTCATCCTGGAATGGTAAAACGGTTTTACTTTTTTAGTTTCGTATTTCATTTTCCCGAGTGAATACTCTGTCGTCACATCTTCCATACCTTTGATCAGCTTTTTGATATCGTCTGTTCCCCCTGCCGCCTCAAGCGCGGCCTTAAAATGGTAAATGTCGGCATAGGCGATATGCACATGTATCTGCATGGGGATATTCCTCTTCGCTGCTTTTTCCATGAGAGGCATGGTTTTGGATGTCATGGGAATAGTTTCCAAATCGGTAAACGAAGTCATAGTCCCTAGCGCCTTGCCGCCGGTCATGGGCCAAAATGCGTGCGTCTGTGCAACACCGCCATAGAAAGAAACATAGATATTCTTAGCCGCGGAATCAGCCCATTGTTTGGCAAAGGCGTCCGTATCCGTAAACCAGGAGCTTACAAAAAAGATCAGGTCGGCTTTTTTATCGGCAATTTCCTGCAGAATGGGTATGTATAAAGTCCCGCGCGGTTTAACTGCCTTACTATAAACAACCTTTATACCAATATCCTGAGCCATTTTTTCCCAAGTCGGCAGCTTTATATAATCAATTCCTTTTCTCCATTCGTTTGTCCAGGCCAGATCTTCCCAAAGAATAGCAATTCTTTTTACCCCCAGGTCTTTTTTCCATGTTTTCTCCATAATGTATTTCGTTTGGGCATAGTGAGCCGGTTCTGGATCCCAATCCCTAAAGCAAAAATCGTATTTCGGAGCTTCATCTATAATGCGCGCCGTTAATTCGGAGCCCATAGGGCCATTAAAGACAAGAATGTGGGGATATTCTTTGAAAATGTTACCTGAGTTTTCCTGCACCGCCAGAGAAATCTCTGTACGGCCTTCCACGGAAACAAATGACGCTTTATCTTCGATTATCAGCTTTCTTGCCGCTTCGACGGATAGCGATGTATCTCCCTTGCCATCTTGAACAATGTACTTAACCGGCCGTCCCAGAATACCGCCGGCGGCGTTGATTTCAGCAACCGCCATTGTCTGGATATCCATACACGGTTTCGTACCAGGGGATGCAACATTTCCAACATACCCAATGACAATGGGCTCCCCTTTCGGTTGTGAGAATGACACTGATGGCAACAATGCCACCATTACGGCTATCACCACTACTGAAACGATGACGCCAACAACCCTAAAATCTTTTTTTATCATGGCACCTCCTCCTTTAAAAAATATTTCCAGCCTAAAAAATTCACCCGTCCCAACGGAACGGACCTTCATTTACAGGTATTAAATATTTTACACTCCCTTGAGGTACTTGTCATTGATATAGTTATTATCCTTCCCGATCTCGCACGAAACCCACTTCACCCTAGGTGGTGATTCGGACATCTTGACGAAATTTGTGCTAACCGTGTATTTACCCAAGACCTTATCTTCAAATTCTTGAAAGGTCTTGCGAATATGCCATTGCTTGTTTTCCATGGCAGTTTCGGGGGTCATTATCTTCATTACTATGGGCACTCCACCGCCCCGCCATTTTGATCTTGCTGATTTTTTACTGTAATTCAGGGCCATCCTAACCAATTCATCGCCTGTATGCTTCATGGTCTCTTTTTCAATAATTTTATGAAGATGCGTCGCCTGTTCCAGAATGTCGGGTATACGATCCGATGAATATCTCCAGTCGTCCTCAATCTCCCACAGACCTAAAATCTTAAGCAAGGCTCGAAAATCATGATCTCTTGGTGCAGCAATGGCAACGAAGCCATCCTTACACTTCCAGTGACCGTAAGGATATAAGATAAAATCCAGAACTCCAATTCGTGGTCGAGCCTTTCCCCATGTACAGCCGATTGAGGCCGGTATCCCTACCATGGAAGAATAAGCGTCCATGCTCGCTACATCTACCATTTGACCCTGCCCCGTGTTTTGCCGATGAATAATGGCTACAGTGCCGGCAAGAGCAGCGCTTAAGCCGGAGATATACCAACCCGCCCACATTCCCGCACGTAATGGCCAGTTATATGGTTCCCCCGACTCCGGCACGTCCCCCATCTCTGCGGGAAGTCCCGAGCCCGCTTGGGAAGTAATGTCGGAATCAGGCATATGGGCAAACTGCCTGGCTTTATCCGTATATTGTCCGTAGGGGGTAACGGCGATATAAACAAGACCCTTATTATTAGTACTTAACTGCCGAAAACCTATCCCCCATGAATCCATATCTCCGGCGGGAAAGGTTTCGATCACGACAGCGGCTTTTTGGGCCAGCTTACCGAAAACCTCGCGATCTTTAGCGTTATTCTTAATATCCAAGGTCATATAGCGTTTATTTCGCCCCTCCATCATAAAGGGTATGCCCACCCCTTTAACATTGACGCCAAACGGCGTCATCTGGCGGGCCGGATCTCCATCAGGAGGTTCGATCTTAATTACTTCGGCGCCGAACTCGGCAAAAAAACTAGCGGCAATAATTCCCGCGAAATTGGCATGGCTGGCATCCAGAACCAGCAAATCATCCATCACCTCCGACTTTCCATCGGGATTCATAATATCAGCCAATGCCTTCCCCAGTTCGGAAGGACGGGAAGACGCGTGTCGAGTGTATATTTCTTCCTTTTGTGCTTTCGGGCTCATTTACAAACCTCTTTTCCATAGTTGCATATAGGATCTTCATTCAGGTTATAGTATACGGGAGGTTTTAAACCCGGCCTGTCATCAAAGGTGCCTATAACCCTTTTCTTTTCCAAAGACTTGATCTCTTCGTCCGATAAACCAAGAAACTTCTTCAGCACGATCCGGTTATGGTAACCAAGGGGACGGGCCAACCACTTGGTTCTCGACGGCGTCCCGCTAAGCTGAGCCGAAGGGCCGGCGATCACCAATTCTCCATACATATCATCTTTGAAAAGAACCACGCTACCTCTTTTACGCCTCCAGTCATCATTACAAATCGTGAAATCATCCGCCACTGCTGCCGCAGGAAACGCCTTGGAATTTGCGGCATTGATAATTTCCTCAGTCGATTTAGATTTTACCCAATCGGTGACAATGCTATTCAAAGCCTTCGCATTATCCGGTTTTAGTCTCTCCAAATTGTTGTTAAAGCGCTCATCCTTAAGCAATTCTTCTTTCCCCATGGCATTTAAGAGGCCTTTGAACTGGTCATGGGTAGCGCACGCGAGTGCCAGAAATTTTCCATCACTCGCCTTGAAGATTGCCGCAGGTACCATAGTGGGGTCTGCATTGCCGGTCTTTCCGATTTCTCCTCCCGTGACAGAATGGTATGTATAATTAAACAAAAGACGCATCAGGGCCTCAGACTGGGCCAAATCGATATACTGTCCTTTTCCTGTTTTATTTCTGTAGTAAAGCGCCATCATGATCGATAAAGCGCCGAAATTACCCGGCACAAAATCGCCCAGATAGTCGGGAAGCTTATAAAACTTATCCGTACCGGGATACCCGTTGAGACTTAAGACACCGCTGGCAGCTTGGGCTAAAAGGTCCCATCCCGGGAAAAAGCGCATTGGCCCGTATTGACCATACGTAGAACAGCTTAGGAAAATAATCTTGGGGTTTATTTTGCTGATCTGGCTGTAACCTATTTTCCATGCTTCCGCTGTTCCGGGAGCAAAGTTTTCAATGACCACATCGGCTGTCTCGGCCATTTTGTAAATCAATTCTTTGGACTTCGCCAGTTTGAGATTTACAGAGAGGAAATATTTATTTTTGGTAATATTGTGCCAGATCGGATTGGAGTGTTTCCAATATTTCCCCCAGTAGGTTGCCGGTCTCCAGAGGTCTCCGGAAAAGGGCAGCTCCAATTTGATGACCTCTGCCCCATAATCCGCAAGAAGCCTGGCAGCGATAGGACCGAAGATCACGTGAGAGAAATCCAATACGCGAATACCTTTCAAGGCTTCTGGTTTGGCGCCTGCTTCAGTTGGATTGAACAGCTTTTCAGTATAAGAAAAATAGTCTACCATGATTTATCTCCCCAAATATGCCTTTTTCACCAAATTATTCTTCATCAGGTTTACGGCCGTATCTTCAATGACAACTCTGCCATCTTGAAGAATATATCCCCTATTGGCCAGCTGCAGGGCACGGAGCGCGTTTTGCTCCGTAAGTAAAATGGTGAGTCCCGCATCTCTAAGCTTAACCAGGGTTTCATATAGAGCATCCACGATAATAGGTGCAAGACCTATGGATGGCTCGTCGATCATCATAAGCCTGGGATTCGCCATCAGGCCTCTGCCGATTTTAAGCATCTGCTGCTCTCCTCCGCTGAGGAGCCGTGCCATCTGGCTGGACCTCTCTTTGAGAATCGGGTATAGGCTATAAACATAGCCTAATGTTTCACTTCTTTTTTTCCAGGAATTGCGGCTGTAAGCGCCGAGGAGAAGATTTTCCCTGACCGTCATGAATGGAAAGGCCTTGCTTCCCTCCGGCACCTGAACAATGCCCATATCCACGACTTTGTGCGGCGGTAAATTTAGAATAGGCTCATCCTGAAAAATTACTCTACCGGTCGGATTTTTCATAAATCCCTGAATGGTATTTAATATAGTGCTCTTACCTGTTCCATTGGAACCGAGAATGGTCACGATTTCATTTTCTTTTACATGGAAACTTACATCATGGAGCACCGGGATAACGCCATAAGAGACATTAAGTTTATCAACTTCAAGCATACGCCTTCCACCCCCTCCCCAGATAGGCCTCAATCACAGCTTCGTTATTCACTACTTCGTCCGGGGTTCCTTCGGCAAGTTTTTCACCGTAATTGATAGCAATAATACGATCAGCGGATTCCATTAACACCGCCATGACATGCTCTATCCAGAAGATGGTAATTCCAAACTGTTCTTTGGCCCGGGCAATTAGTTGGATGGCATCTCTCGCCTCCCCAGGGTTAAGACCAGCCATAACCTCATCAATAAAAAGAAGCTTTGGAGTTGTGGCCAGAGACCGGGCGAGCTCCAGCATTCTCAACTCATAAAAAGTCAAATCGCGGGCAAGAATAGCCCGTTTGCTGAAGAGTCCGACAAACTCAAGATAGTGCGTCGCCTCTACCATGGCGTCTTCAAAACTCTGGTTAACACGCTTCTTGCCGCATAAGGCGCTGGTGGCCACGCTGGCCAGGGCTGTTAATTCAGGGAAAGGCCGGGGAATTTGGTAAGTGCGGGCAAGTCCCATATGCGCCCGCTGATGGGGCTTCATATTGGTGATGTTTACTCCGTTCATTTCGACCTGTCCTGAATCGGCGTCAAGGTAGCCGGAGAGCACATTGACCACGGTTGATTTCCCCGCGCCGTTGGGACCGATAAAGCCGACGGTTTCACCTTCGTGAATATCAAATGATAAATTATTTACCGCAACAATGCCCCCAAAAGTTTTGGTGATATTGCTAACTTTTAACAGTTTCGCCATTTATTAATTTACCTCCGCACATGTATTGTTGGGAAATATTCTCTATAACGACGTTTGCGATAAATCCCAAAAAGGCCTTCCGGAAGCGCGAAAAGAAGGATTATAAGAATGATAGGGAATACTACCGGCTGTATCGGCCCCATAGTCCTGATCAGAATCATCTCTAAAAAGGTGACAAAATAACCACCGACGACACATCCAAATATTTGGGTCCGGCCTCCGATCATCATAGCTAAGAATATTTTCAGCATGAATGTAAACGTAAGATAAGTTTGTCCGGCAAATGAAGAAAAATAGTGGGCGTAAAACCACCCGGCAACCCCAATCATGCCGGCGGAAAAGACAAAGGAAAGAATTTTAACTTTGTTTATATTTACACCAATACCATGCGCTACTTCTTCATCATCATTGATGGCGGCCATAATCAACCCATAGCGCGACTTTACAACCTTGTTGATGATCCAAAGGAACAAAACCATGATGACGATGGAGATGTAAGCTATAACCAGGAAGTTTATTCTGGCATTCCCCAAATCCAGAAGCGGCTTGATACCAAAAAGTCCGGTGTCCCCCTTAAAGATATCGGTGTAGATAATAGTAACTTCAAAAAAAACGAAAGGCAAAAGCAGGGATAACAAAACGTAGTAGAGGCCTCGGGCAACAATCACCAGGGGACTAAAGATAAGCGCGGCAAATAGAGTAATTAAAATCGCAAACGGCAACGTAGCCAAGGGGCCCCAACCATAAGCAATGCTGAGCAGAGCAGCCGCATAACCCCCCACACCGACGAAAAAATTCGGGCCAAAATTAACGCGGCCTGTCCCTAAAGTCATCAGCGACATCGGAATAGCAATAGCGGCTAAGAGATTTGCCGAGATCATGGCATTGATAAGCCCGGGGCTTATAAAATAGGCAACGGCGGGAAAAACGAGTAAAAGTGCAACCCAGATGATGGAATTGCGCCAATATCTTGGTTCGATAATCCATTCCCATTTCTTATCCTTAAGTCTGATTGTAACGCGATCTCTTTTTAATTCAATATCTACCATAATGACTCACTCCTTGTTAACCCTTGCGGCCTCACTATCAAAACAATCATGACCAGCACTAAAGCCGAGAGTGTCATGAATTTCGGTTCTCCCACGATAAAACACATAGCTGCATGGACTGCCCCGATGAGAAAGCTCGCCATAATGGTGCCCTTCAAATTCCCTAATCCTCCCAGTACAGCAACAAGGATGGCGGTAAACATGTAAAGCTGACCCATTTGCGGATCGACTGTCCACACCGGCGCGATAATAAGCGTGCCGATCATAACAGGCACAAGCACAAACATCATCGTAAAAATATAAAGGCTCTCTACGTTAATACCGACAATCTGGGAGCTGTATATGCTTTGGGAAATGGCTCTTATAGCAAGGCCTGTCCTTGTTTTAAGAAAGAATAAAACGAAAAGTCCGGTTAGAAGAAGCGCGATAACTGAACCGATAAGGAGCTGGGTAGAAACAATAACCGATCCGATTTGCGTAGTCCCCTTAATCAATTCTGTGTATAAATAAACACCTGCTTGCACGGGATATTGGTAATTGATCGCCTGCTCAATTATGACCGTTAGCAGTATAAGACCGACCAGCATCTCCAGTTCTTTGTCCAGGTATCTCTTGATAATTCCTTTATAGATGAGAAAGGCGATAATAAATTGAACCGCCACCATGCCGAAAATCGCCGGTATCAGGCTCCACCCCAGATCTTGCACAAACATCCAGGTGATATAGATAGTTACCGGGAATATATAAGCGTAACCGAGATGAAAAATTCTCAATACACCTGTGATTATGGAAAATCCTAATGAAATAAGCAGATAAATGGACCCTAAAACGAAAGTGTAGATTAATAAGTTTTGTATATAAACCCACATACTCTTTTTCTTCTCCCTTCTTTGCTTTTGACCCGCGCTAAGTCCTTAATCGTGGGAAGAATCTAAATTAATATAGAGCAATTTATGCAATAATATTGACACCTTGCTGAACTACTTATTCAGCATTAATAAAACATTCAAATATAATAGCTTGAAAATGATTCTCTGAATTACGAAAGAACACTGACAAGCACAATATCTTTTGTTAATCGAGCTTTGAATATTTGTCAATAGTTTTTTATTTTTTTTGACTTCCTCTTACTCAAAAGATGGGAAATCAGTGTTTTACATTGCCTCGGGTTTTCTTTTCATTGTTGAAATCATTATTGTTTGTTAAGATATAATCCACAATTTTGAAAAATAATATAATCAGTCAACTTCCTAATGCAGTTGTGTGTACTAAGGAGAAGGGATCAGAAGTCATTCAGCTACCCAAACTTAAAATGTTTAAGGGAATTCTAGAGACCCAGGTAAGTTTTACGAAGCACCTCGTTTTTCAACAATTCCTCGCCTTTTCCTTCGGCGATAATTTTCCCAGAGGAGAGGACATAGTTACGGGAAGCCATTTTGAAAACCGTGCTCACCTCCTGTTCAACGAGCAAGACGGTGATGCCTAGCTTCTTGATCTCTCTGATCTTCTGAAATACTTCCGCTCGCAAAATTGGGGCCAGACCGGTCGAGGGCTCATCAATGCACAACAGTTTCGGGTTAGACATCAATGCCCTTCCCACGGAAAGCATCTGCTGCTCACCGCCGGATAGAGTTCCGGAAATCTGGTGCGACCTATCCTTCAGCACAGGAAACAGTTGATATACTTTTTCTAAGTTTTCTTGAACGTTTGCTTTATCCTTTATTAGATAAGCGCCAACCATGAGATTATCAATCACTGTCATTTCCTTGAAAGGTCTTCTTCTTTCCGGACTAAGGATTAAGCCTCGCTTAACGATTTCATGTGCAGGTATCTGCTCAATGCGCTCACCGTCAAAGGTAATCGCTCCTTCGAGCTTAATTTCACCATGGGTTGATCTCTTCGTCAGTTCCTTCTCCCAGGCTACCAATCCGGTGATAGTTCTAAGCAGGGTCGATTTACCAGCACCGTTGGGACCAACGAGGCTAACCAGCTCACCTGTGTCTACACCCATACTCACATTATTAATGAGCATGGCCTTATCATACCAAACCGATACATTAGCAACTTCGAGTAGCAAAACTAATTACCTCCTTGGCCGAGGTAGGCCTCAATTACGCGAGGATCTTTGACAATTTCATCAGGCGTTCCGTCGGCAATAATGGTTCCGAAATTCAAAACAATAATACGACTCGCGATCATCATCAACCAGTGCAGTTTATGTTCGACAATAATCATGGCCGGCCCTTCACTGTGCAAGCGGCCGAAACGGCCACCCTTATGCAAGCGCTTGATGGATTTGGCCATAAGATCAGTTTCCGCGGGGCTCAACCCACCGAAAGGCTCATCCAGTAGAAGCAATTCCGGCTCTGTGGCTATCGCTCGCGCCACTTCCAATCTTTTCAGGTCGCCCTGAGAAAGCACCGAAGCGTTTTCCCGCGCCATATCCGAAATGCCGGCAAATTCCAGGGCATCCATGGCCTTTGCTTCCAGTTTTTTGACCCATTCCCCTCTTTTCAGGGCACGTGGACATAAACAGGCAACCATAACGTTGGCAACGATAGGAAGTCTCCGAAAAGGTCTCATATTCTGGAACGTACAAACGATACCTCTGTTGACGATATCCCAAGTCTTACGTCCGGCGATTTCCTTTCCCATAAAGCGGACGCTTCCCGTATCCGGTTTCAAAATGCCGGTTATCATCCGCAGCAACGTGGTTTTCCCCGCGCCGTTAGGGCCAATCAAACCTATTATCTGTTGTCTTCCCATGGAAAAGGTTACATCATTGATCGCTGTCAAACCGCCGAATTTTTTGGAAAGACCTTTTATTTCAAGGAAAGATTCGGTCATATCAGCAGACCTCCCCTTCTTCTCTCAGCTCTCTGCGCGAAACTTTTCCCACGTCCGTCTTCGGCAGCTCGCCGCGAAATTCGATAATTTTCGGAACCTTATAATGGGCAAGATTCTCCTTGCAGAAATTGAATATATCTTCTTCAGAAAGCTTACCTCTTGCTTCGCTTTCCAGAACAACATAGGCCTTGATGTAATTACCAACCTTCGGGTCCGGCACTCCCACCACGCCTGCGGTCTTGATTTGAGGATGTTGGCATAATACCTCTTCGACGTGTCGGGCGAATACTGAATATCCTTTGAATTTAATTAAATCTCTTTTTCGATCAAAAAAGCTAAAGTAACCGTCTTCATCCATCCTGACAATATCTCCGGTTCTCAGCCATTTTTCTCCGTCTATGTTAATCAATGAATCTTTGGATTCCTTTTCTCTTTTCCAGTAACCCTGCATGATATTCGGCCCATTGAGAATCAGCTCTCCCTCTTGACCGATCGGTACATATTCCGTGCCTTCGGATTCTATAATGGCGGCCTTCATACCGGGTATGGGTATGCCAAAAGATCCTTTTTTAGTCTTCAGATGAGGGTTGCTGTGGCTGACGCCTGTCGTTTCCGTCATACCATAACCTTCATGAATTATGGATCCGGTTCTTTTCTCCCATGCTTCCACAGTCGAGTCATGTAGGGTATCCGCACCGCAGCCAATAAGTTTAACACGCTTCCAGTTTACTCTGTCAGTTTTTTCGTATTCTTTGAGATACTCGAACATAGTAGGCACGCCGTTGAAGGTAGAAGCTTTATATCTCTCCATCGCCTCAAGAATCTCATCCACATCCGGAGTGGTAAAAAGCACCAACGTAAAGCCCCGGGAAAGACCGTTGAGCATTGCGACTACCTGACCATAGATATGGAAGAAAGGCAGAAAGGCAATGCCAACTTCTTTACCGTCTTCCAAAAAAGGCCATAAAAGTTTGATCTGATGCACCACGGCGACCATGTTGTAATGGGTGAGAACAGCCGCTTTGGGAAGCCCAGTCGTTCCTCCCGTGTAAGGAAGCGCGGCGATGTCTTTTTTCGGATCAATTTTAACTTCCGGCGGGTTGGGCGGATATTTCTTAATCAGTTCTTCAAAATCGAGCAGGCCAAATTTGGCTTTTTCCTCGGGGGTAGGAACACGTAAATTCGCGTAGTCTTTTCCCAGCAAGCTTTTGCCCAAAATTTTTTTCAGCTTTGGCAAATATTCAAGAACGTTGGTGATAATCGTATGCCTCATCTTTACGCCCGCTTTTTCCACATTATCATAAAGGATATCTTGGCAAATAATTACGGAAGCGTCACTATCCTCGAGCTGATGTTTAATTTCATGGCTCGTATAAACAGGGCTGATCGGAGTCACCTTAGCCCCGACTCTTAACGTCGCAAAATAGGCAATAATATACTGCGGACAATTTAATAAAAAGAGGGCTACTGTATCCCCCTTTTTGACGCCCAAATCGGCCAGAGCCGTAGCAAAACGGTCAATAAGTTCTTTCAATTCTTTATAACTTATCTCTCTGCCATAGAAGACCAGTGCGGTCTTTTTACCGTATTTTTCCACGGACTGATAAAACATATCAGGAACAGATACGCCTTGGGGTATATCCACCTTGTCGGATACGCCTTCGGGATAAAACTTTAGCCAAGGTTTTGCCATATAGGCTTCTTTTGCATTCATTTACTTATCCTCACACTCTTTTCTTCCTCTTTTTTAAGAGGCATATTATAAACAGTGTATTTACAACAATAATACTTTTTTTAGTCTAACGGTGCCGTACAAATGCGGCAAGTATCACGTGTGGCTATGTTTCTTACTTTACAACGGGGACATTCTGTTTCTATCTTCTCCCTCAACCAGCGGAAAAGTCCATCCGGCATATAAAGAAGAGTCAATAACACGATTACCGCAAATAATAATATCCGGTAGTCTTGCGCGAAATGCATGAACTCCAACAAGGGATAAAGAAGAAAAACCGCCGCTACCGGACCGTAAATGGTGACAACTCCACCAAAGACAGCCCATATAACAACCTGGAAAGACAACGACACCTCTAAAGTTGACGGGCCGGCAATTCTCATAAAATGTGCATAAAGACCTCCGGCAATGCCGGCAAAAAAACCGCTGAGACAAAAGGCCAAAAGTTTATAGCGCGTGGTGTTGACGCCGGAGGAACGAACAGCTATTTCGTCCTCGCGAATAGCATGAAAAATAATGCCAGTATTGGAGTCGGTAATCTTCCACATGATAGTGCACAGACCGAGCATCAGCACAACCACAACATAGTAATCGGCAACGCGAGTCGGAGCAAGCTTGGCAATCCCGGAAATCCCCAGCTCTCCACCAGTGAAGCTGGGAAAAGCAAAAACGAGACCCAGCAAAATGATGGGGAAGGCAAGGGTGGTCAGAGCCAGATAAGTGCCTTTGAGCCTGAGACTTGGTATTCCTATAATAAGACCCGCCAGAACCGCTACCAACGCACCAAGAGGGATACTGCCCCAGGGAGGAATCTGCGCGTGCAGATTAAATAAAGCCGCGCCGTAGGCTCCCACGCCGAAGAAAAGGGCATGTCCAAAATTCATTTGTCCGGTATATCCGGAAAGCAAATCCCAGCTTGCCGCAAAGATAGCGAAGATACTGGCCAGAGTGAAGATGCGCAAAATATAGATATCATTGGTAAACACTGGCATTAAGAGCATAAAGAAAAAAAATAGTGCGACGGCGACTCGGGATGGAAGAACAAGCACTTCGTTCTTTATTATAGTAAACAGTTTTCTCAGGTAAAATAAAATGAGTTTCATGTAATGTTTCTACCTTTCTTCCTCGAAGTACACGCCAAAGAGGCCTTCCGGCCTGATGAGCAATACTAAAATCATGACGCAGAGGGCAACTGAACCCTTCAAATAAGCACCCATAGGAGCGAGAAAAACAACCAGCGCTTCCGCAAAACCCAGTATGTATGCCCCTACAAAACTGCCTTTAAGAGAACCCAATCCGCCCAGAACGACAACGGCCATCATCATGATCAGCGGAGGCATCCACATTTGCGGTTCCAATATGGTAAGGGGTACGACGATGGCGCCAGTGAAGGCGGCTAAACCAACCGAGATGCCCATAGTAACCATGGCCAGCCGAGCCTCGTTTATACCCATGAGATTAGCCACTTCTCTGTCTTGAGCGGTGGAACGGATAGCCAAACCCAGTTTGGTCTTGAACAAAAATGCCATCAGTACAGCCATAACAAGCAAGCCTGCGCATAAGGTCAAGAGTTGCTGGTAAAATACCTTTACGCCCAGGATGATAAAGTACCCTTCAATAAGTGCGGGAACACTCAAAAAGCTACCCGTAAAGAACAAAGACATAATTTCCTGAAAAATCATACCCAGGGCGATGGTTGCGATCAGCACGGCGGCTTCATGTTCACGGATGGCGTTGATGAATAGCTTATAGCTAATCATGCCTAACAGGGTAGTCAGAACGACGGCTATGACCATAGCCACGAAGGCATTCAATCCTAAATAGGTGGTGGCAACATAGATACAGTAAGCGGCCACCATATAGAAAGCGGTGTGAGCGATGTTGACGATACGCGCCACACCGAAAATAAGGGAAAAACCGATAGCGAGAAGGGCTAATATACTTCCGCTAATCAGACCGCTGATGATGATGTCTAAAACAAGGGACATTATTTACCTCTCCATTTCTTAATCAACACGAGAACTGACCGCCCCTTCATCTTTCAAACAAAAGGGGCGGGCAGAAACCGCGATAGATTACTTATTTTTTCTTACACAGATTTGACCGTGTCTTTTTTAACATCCAGGGTGGTTTACCTTAATATTTGGTTTTCTTAAATATCAACCATTCTTTTCAATTATTTATTCGCAGCTTCTTTTAATGAAGCCTTAAGGGTTTGTCAATACTTTTTTGTTTTTTCATACCTTTTTAACCAGAAGGCGAAACGCCGGCTTAAACACTACTTATTATCGGCTGTTTTTAGCATGCACATTTACCTAAATATCACGACAAACATAGTCTTGCTGTACGTCTATTCAGGCATTTTTTTAAAATACGCTACTTTCAACTCCAAAAGAAAAATGCCCGCTCCTTCAAGAGGAGCGGGCTATAATTTATGGTAATTTAATTACTTTTTCTTAGTAGCAGGAGCTGCTTTAGCCTTCTTATAATGACTGACCATCCAAGGTGGAATCTGAATGTCGTGCATGCCTTTATAGGTTACATCCACACCCGGAGCAGGCTTCCAATGATTGGGCCATACACCAACCAGTTTCCCATCCTGCCATTGCACGCCAAGTCCGGTTGCATACCCCGGCCCAAACTGTATGTCATGGAGAGGTCGACCCAGATTATCTTTTATGTATTTGATTGTGCTGGGGGGTGTTTTGTATACACGATTTTCCAAAGCCGCCACTATCGCATCAGGATCAAGAGTCCCGACCATTTCAATGGTTTCTGCAAGAGAAATTTTAATAGATTCATAAGTACCGGCGGTATAAGTAGGCATTTCGCCAAATCTTTTTAAATAACCCTCCACAAAAGGTTTAGTTAGTTCATTTGCTTCCACGCCACGGGCATAAGTAGCAGAGGTAAAAACATAGTTGCCCATGCCGCGTGTTGCTTTCCAGAAATCATCCTTCGAAGCTTCTACATTGATACCGACCTGCATCGCGGGAATTTTCAGCTCGCCCGCCTGACGGGCAAAGGGAATACCTACCGAAGAAGAGAAACAGGTAAAAATAATATGTGCACCGGTGCGTTGAATAGCCCTAAGTTCGGCGGAAGTATCCGTCGCTACCGCAGATGGTCTCCAAACGCCGACTAATTCCATCCCCATCTTGGGAAGAACAGCCTGGACTGCCGGAACCATCGCATCCGCCCACTGAGCTTTTTCCGCAACAAACGCTACTTTAATCTTGTCAATTCCTAATTTTTTCTTCAACAATTCGGCTACGGTACCAACATGGGAAAATGCCGCTTTTACAAGAGCACCAGACGCAAAAGGTGTTCCACGAAAAAAATACTTGTACTGGTCATAGTATTTAGCCACTCTGTTGCAGAGCTCTTCGTGGGAAGCCCCACAACCAATAAAAATAACTCTTTTGTCCATGGCAATATCCTGCATGGCTAAAACAGCTTCTGTCCGAAAACCGCCAACAACAAAGTCTACATTGTCCTTCGTGATTAGCCGCTCCATCGCATTGGTTGCGTCCGTAACGTTGAGGAATTCGTTGGAATCAGCTTGAATAAGCTTGATTTTCATCATTTTGTCGCCAACTTTAATGCCTCCTTTGGCGTTAATCTCATCGGCAGCCATTACTGCGCCGTTCCAATGGCCCTGGCCTTGCACAAATTTCATTGGGCCGATTACGCCGATCTTAATCTCCTGTCCAAACGCAATTGTCCAGGATAAAACCGCGAACAAGAATATAATTGCCGATACAAAAAATCCTTTTTTAAACCACTTCATTGTATAAATCCTCCAGTTTCTTTTTGGTCATTCGCGCGTTCTTTTAATGAAGCTTTAGAAGTTTGTCAACAGTTTTTTATTATTTTTTTAAAAATCTCTTAGCCGATAAAGTAAATATTAGGTTTATCTAGTTGGCGGTTCTTTTCATTATGGAAATTGCGGCTGATAATTTTTGCCAGGATTCGGCTCGCCGCTTAATCAATGTACTGTTTAGGTCTATTTTAGTGTGGATTAAGATCCACTATCATGTTTTCGGATGGTACTGAATGAGAAAAGGAAGTATGCCCGCCTCTAATATTTTCAAACAAAGAGGCGGGCATACCAAGACAATTTACTTATTTTTTCTTAGGTTCTGCTTTAGCCACTGCCTTAGCCTTTGTTGCAGGGGCTGCTTTAGCTTTTGCCTTAGGCTCGGCCGCAGGCGCTTTCGAATAAGCCTTAATCATCCAGGGTGGAATCTTAATGTCAACCATACCTTTGTAGGTCACATCCACACCCGGAGCAGGTTTCCAATGGTTCGGCCAGACGCCTACCAGTTTGCCATCCTGCCATTGCGTAGCAAGACCGGTCAGATAACCGGGTCCAAATGTCAGTTCATGGAGAGGTACGCCTATGGCATTTTTCATATATTTAACTGTGCCGGATGGTACTTTGTAAACACGGTTCTCCAGGACCGCCACCACCGCGTCTGTATTGAGAGTCTCGGCCATTTCAATGCTCGGCACAAGCCCATAGACGATAGCGGCATAAGTATCCGAAGTATAAGTCGGAAACTCTTTGAATCTTTTCATATAGCGTTCAAGATAAGGTTTTGTGAGTTCATTTTGCTCAACATTACGGGCATAGGTATTGGATGTTATTACATAGTTACCCATTCCCCGGGTAGCCTCCCAGAAACCGTCCTTCTGTGCTTCCACATTGATGCCGACCTGCATAGCAGGGATTTTCAACTCGCCCGCCTGCCTGGCAAAGGGAATACCCACGGAGGAGGAAAAGATCGTGAAAATAATATGAGCGCCTGATCGCTGAATGGCCGAAAGCTCGGCTGTGACATCAGTAGCGACTGGAGATGGTCTCCAAACACCGACCAATTCCATACCCATTTTAGGGAGAACAGCCTGGACTGCCGGAACCATCGGATCCGCCCATTGGGCTTTCTCGGCAACGAAAGCGACCTTAATTTTATCTATTTTTAAGGTTTGTTTCAATAATCCGGCAACCACACCCACATGGATGAACGCAGCCTTGACCAAGTCGCTGGAGCTGTAGGGAGTGCCCCGGAAAAAATACTTGTATTGGTCGTAGTACTTGGCCACCCGCTCGCAGATCTCATTATGTGCGGCCCCGCAGCCGATAAAAATTACATTTCTATCCATGGCGATATCCTGCATGGCCAGGACAGCCTCAGTGCGGAAACCACCAACGACAAAGTCCACCTTTTCGCTTGTGATGAGACGCTCCATAGCATTGGTCGCGTCTGTTACATTGAGGAATTCGTTGGAATCTGCTTGAATAAGCTTTATTTTCATCCTTTTGTCACCAACTTTAACGCCTCCCTTAGCGTTAATTTCGTCGGCGGCCATTAATGCACCGTTCCAATGTCCTATACCCTGTACAAATTTCATCGGACCGATAACGCCGATCTTAATCTCCTGCCCAAAAGCAGTCACCCCTGATAATACCGCGAATAAGAAGATTATTGCTGATACGAAAATTCCTTTTTTAAATCCTTTCATTTATAAACCCCCCTTCTTTTAGTATTTTGTCCTTTCTTTCTAATAAAGCTTCCAGCGTTTGTCAACAGTTTTTAATTATTTTTTGCCGTTCTCCTGACCGAAAGTCAAAAACTATTTTAACCTTTTGCCGGTGTTTATTTCATTATGGCGAGGCTTACCGCGCGACGCGTTAGCCTGATTAGCCCTACAAGGTATTACTCATTTTCTCTTCTAAGTCTTTCTTGCTTATATCTTTCACTAAGACTACTTTTTTCCGTGATTTTTCACCGGCTAAAATTTCCAACTGATTTTTTCTTAACTTCAAAGCTTTGGCGAGAAGGTTGATGCAAGCAAGGTTAGCCGCTCCTTCCACAGGTTGCGCGGTAACCTTAAGCTTAAGCGTACTATCTTGCCAGCCGGTTATTTCAGCACAGGAAGCATGAGGGGTAACTTGAATTTCAAAAGTTAAACCTTTTTTTAGTTCTTTTACCTGAAACATGTCAGCCTCAAAAAGTCTTTCTTTGTTTTATAGATTACGGGCTAGCTGAATTATTGTTTCCACTAAAAAATACTGCAAAAAGATAATCACTAATATAACAATAATTGGGGAAAGATCAATTCCGACATTGCGCAACGGCATTATGCGGCGCACCGGACGAAGCACCGGCTCTGTGGCTTTATACAAAAAGATTACGATTTTATTATAGGGGTCCGCGTTCACCCATGATATTACGGCGCGGAAAATTATAATCCACATGTAAAGAGTTAATACGATGTCGACGATCCTGGCCAAAGCGACGACGAGATTACTTAAAACAAACATAAAAACACCTCATGTATCCCCGTTCAGACGGACTTGGAAATGGACAAGGCAAACTTATTTAAAGCTTCATTAAACTCTTTTGGCCTTTCCATCATCACCATATGACCCGCGCCTTCTATCAGGCAAAGTTTTGCCCCGCTTATACTTTCGGTTATTTGGCGGGAAAAATCCGGCGGCGTCATTTTATCTTCTGCGCCGCAGATGACTAACGCAGGCACAGCTATTTTAGCTATTTCTTCGGTTAAGTTCAATTTATCGCACGCCGAGAGATCACTATATAAAACATCTATATTGGCCCGAGAAAGACTTTTTTTCAGCGGGGCAAAAAATTGGGGACGGTTTTCCTTGGCCAGCGAAAACTTGCACATTAAGTCGATTGCTTCCGCCGGATTTGTTTTTAAAAATTCCAAGAGAGAGGGATTAACCGGCATTTTTAATCCGCCGCCAACCGGAACAATTCCTTTAATCTCTTGCGGGTAATTTAGCGCGAATTGCAGAGTTATGGCGGCACCCAGGGAATGACCGATCAGAATAGAATTTTTTAGACGTAAAACATCCAGTAGTTTCCTTACCCAAAGACAATAGTTCCCCACATCGCTTTCACCACTCCCCTTAGAATGGCCGTGCCCCGGAAGATCGACGGCAACAATATTATAATGCTTATGCAATTTGGCGTATTGTAGCGACCAAAGGCTGTGGTCGCCGCCGGAACCATGGATGAAAATCAAGCTTTGTTTGTGCGCTCCAAAATCACTGCCATTAATCCAACAGGCAATTTTCGTAGATTCAATATTAAAATATTTCAGCATATTGATTTATCCTTAATATGAAATGAATATCACAAAAGCAAAAATTTAGGCAATGGAAGAGTGTACCAACATAGCTGATTTATGTTGACAGGACAAAGAGAAAAAGTGCATGAACAAAGAGGGAGGAGGGCGGAAAGATGTTTAAAGGAAAGAAAATAGCGATCATTGGCGGCGGAAAAATGGGGAGTATAATTGCTCAGGCTTTATTCGAAAAAAAACTTTTCCCTAAACAAGATATTACCGTTACCGATATTGACAGCGCCAGATTAGATTTTATCCGTTCTACAATGGGGCTGCAGGTTTCTCATGACAATATAAACTCGGCAAAGAACGCAGATATAATCGTTATAGCTGTTAAACCGCAAAATATGGCCGCAGCATTAAACGAATTCGGTTCAACTATAGATGCTTCAAAAGTCGTAATTTCCATTGCCGCCGGAATCACAACCTCTTTTATCGAAGCCTCTTTGCCCAAAGGCGCCCGGGTTTTAAGAGTAATGCCCAACACCCCCGCACTTGTAGGCGAGGGAGCGGCAGCCGTGGCCAAGGGCAGTTGCGCTACAACCGGCGACATTAAATTGACGCGCGCTATTCTTGACGCCGTGGGAATGAGTGTCGAAATTGATGAAAAGCTGATGGATGCTGTAACCGGATTGAGCGGCAGCGGGCCCGCTTATTTTTTTCTGATCATAGAGGCGCTTATAGATGCCGGAGTAAAAATGGGATTGCCGCATGACCTGGCGGCAAAACTTTCAGCGCAAACCATGCTAGGAGCCGCCCGTCTTTGCCTTCGAAGCGATAAGAAGCCGGCTGAACTTAGGGAGATGGTAACATCGCCGGGAGGCACTACCGCCGCCGGTCTCAAGGTGCTGAATGAAGGAAAAGTCCGCGAAACTTTTATTTCCGCCGTTGAAGCGGCTACAAAAAGGTCTAAAGAACTCGCCGGTGGCAAATAATTAAGTAAAAGTTAGAAATTTGTTTTGCCAACAACGTCAGAATTAAATATCGATTCGATAAACGGTTTCATTTCCTGCGCTGGTGCGCTCATTATGAAAAACGAACACGGCAGATAACTTCCGAGATTCCCCTGGTGAAATTATATGATAATTCAATGCCGCGCACGGTGACAATCCGTGCCGGAATTTATTTCAGTACGTGGTTCGAGATCACCAGGCGCTGCACCTCGGAACTTCCCTCGTAGATGGTCGTGATCCTTGCATCGCGGTACAGGCGTTCCACTTTGTATTCTTTGATATAACCATAGCCGCCGTGAATCTGGAGGGCATCGTAGGTGACGCGAATGGCTGTTTCCGACGCAAAAAGTTTCGCGATGGAAGCCTCATGTGTGAAAGGCTCTCCGCGGTCGCATGAGATACAGGCGCTGAGGGTGAGAAGGTGCGCCGCTTCGATGTCTTTCGAGGCATCGGCTATCATCCAACGAATCGCCTGGTGGGAGGCAATCGGGCGTCCGAACGCTTTTCGCTCTTTCGAATACCTGACCGCCTCGTCGAGGGCGGCACGCGCGATACCCACAGCCTGCGAGGCTATGCCGAGGCGTCCGCGGTCCAGCGCCTCCATGACGATCAAGAATCCTTTGCCTTCCTCGCCGATGAGATTTTCTGCCGGCACTCGGCAGCCCTCGAAAGTGAGAGGGACGGTATTGGACGCGCAGATGCCCATCTTCTTCTCCGGACGGCCGATGGTGAAACCGGGCATTCCCCTCTCGACAACCAGGGCGCTCAATCCTCTGCTCTTGTGCTCGCTCGTGCGGACGAAAACCACGAAGATGTCGGAAAGACCGCCGTTGGTAATGAACATCTTGGCGCCGTTGACGATGTATTCGCCGCCCTTGAGTTTCGCGCTCGTGCGGATGGCGCCGACGTCTGAGCCGGCATCCGGTTCGGTGATGCAGATCGCGCCCAGTTTCCCGCCGGACGCAAGCGAGACCATGTATTTGCGTTTGAGCAATTCAGAACCGTGATTCAGGATCGGTTCAGAGGTCAGGTTGTTGCAACTCATCGTCACGGCAGTTGATGCGCAGGAGTAGGCGATCTCTTGAACCGCCAGCGCGTAACTGACGGCGCTCGCGCCGGCGCCGCCGTACTTCTCCGGGACCATCATTCCCATCAGGCCGAGTTCGCCCATCTTTTTAATGATGTCGGCCGGAAATCTGCCCTCGCTGTCGTTTTCGGCCGCTATGGGTTCGATCTCTTTTCGAGCGAATTCGCGGACCATAGCGCGTACCATCTGCTGCTCTTCGGTCAGTGGTATCGACATGATCTTACCTCATTATTATGGTGTGTACAGAACTACTATCAATTGGGTCTTCGTTTTACCAGGATTATGCAGTTTGTGAACAAGACTCGAATTGAAATGAATAGTCTGTTCTCTCTTCAGAAAGTGCTCCTGTTTACCAACGGTGATTTTCAGGCGTCCGTCGAGGACGTAAATGAATTCTTCGCCGTCATGCGAGTATTCAATTCCCTCGTGCTCCTTCTCCGGGTCGATAGTCACAAGAAACGCCTTCATGTGTTTGTTCTGTGCGTTCGGGGTCAGTACTTTATATGAATAGGCTTTCTCGCGCTTGTTGAAGCTTTCGGCTTTAACTGAGCGTGGTTGCTCTTTGTCGGCGGAAAGAAAAGTGCCGGCATCCACCTTGAGCGCCTCCGAGATACGGATGATCGCCGACACTGGCGGGCGGCAGCGGCCGGATTCGACAGATTCGAGGTACTCGATGTCGTATCCCGTTTCGCGAGAAAGTTCTTCAAACAAGATGCCCTTTTTTTTACGCAGGCGTTTCATTTTGTCCGAGAAATCATGCTCAGAGTGTTTTCCAGCCATCTTGAGTCCCCCGATAGAAGATTTTGGCGCGGTCGGAACAGGCTTGAAATGTCCGCCGTCCGATTACGGCAAAAGTATATCACGAAAAAAAGAAAAATGCTCAAAATACGATAGTGGAGCCCCTCCGGTCGCAGATGACCTTTAGATTACAAGATCCAGAGATTCTTTTTCCAAAACGCGACATCCCGCGGCTGGCAGAAAGCATTGAACCCCCGGCGGGAGCTGGGGGCTTTCTGCAGCGGGGTAACTTCCTTTTTATGAAAGGGAGTATAGGAAAACCGGCCTTGTATGTCCATGAAATCCGGCCGCAAATAATAATTTATAGCAATGTATACGTCTGGTTATCAAAGCAAAGGAATCTGTTCGCGCCTTACTATGAGTAAATACATAATTCTACGCCATTAGAAACTTTCATCACTTTTTTCTTTTTCATTAATGGGAATGGCCGGCTCTTTTGGTTCCGACGTTACAACTGTTTCTTTAGCTTCGGTCTGTGTAATAACCAGCGGACCCGCTTCGAGAGGCACAGATGGCATCGCAGGCAAGTTTTCGTGAGCGGCTGTTACCGGCCCAATAGCCGGCAGAGAATCATCTGTTTTCGTTTCTGCCGTTTTTCTTTTCTTGTGCCGAGGCCTGCGGCGGCTTTTCTTTTTCACCGGCTCTTTTTGCTCATCTTTTAATACCGAATTTTCGGCTGCTTTCAAAGGAAGCTCTTCCTGTACGGCCGGCTTTTCCACAACTTGTTTCTTGATGATTTGCTGTATTTCCAGCTTGTCCCAGGGCATCTCCGTACTGCCCGAAATATGCACGTTGAGCCCGAAAGTCGTCTCCAGATTTAAAATTTCACTTCTTTTTTGATTGAGAATGTAACCCGCGATTTCATGCGGTAAAATGATTCTTAATTCGGAATAAATACCTTTGACCGCTTCTGATTGAATTTTACGGAATGCCCCCAGCGCTGCATATTCCAAAGATGGACGCAGGCCGCTGCCTTTGCAGTAAGGACAAGTTGTATAACTGATTTCCTGAATTGTTGATTGTTTCTTCTGCCGCGATAATTCTAGCATTCCAAACTTAGAAATGCGCGAAAGCTGAATTCTTGCCCGATCAATGCTCAGCGCTTTTTTGAACGATTTTTCCACTTCGGCGACATGCTTTTTATCGACCATGTCAATAAAATCAATTACGATAAGCCCGCCTAAATCCCGTAAACGCAATTGCCGGGCAATTTCTTCGCTGGCTTCAATATTTGTCTTAAAAGCGGTTTCTTCAATTGTTCTTTTGTGGGAACCGCGGCCGGAGTTTACATCTATTGTAATCATCGCTTCCGTCGGATTGATAATAATGTACCCGCCGGATTTTAATTCCACGCGCTCCTGATAGATAACCCGTATTTGTTCTTCCAACTGAAAGCTCTCGAAAATCGGATTTTTTTCCTTATATTGTTTGACAATTCTTACATTACGGGGAGCCACAGCTTTTAAATAAGCGCGCATTTTGCGGAAAGTATCGTAGTCATCAACAAGAATTTCATCGATATCAGGCGTTAAATAGTCGCGTAAACTGCGCACGCCGAAGTCGGTTTCTTGGTAAATCAACAAAGGTGTGTTAATTTTGCTTGCCTTCTTGTAAATTTCTTTCCAGAGGCGCATCTGGAGCTGGTAGTCGCGCTGAATTTCCTGCTTGGTGCGGTTGATTCCCGCTGTTCTCACGATGAAACCCATATCCTCCGGGACTTTAATTTGTTCCATGAGGTTTTTTATCTTTTTCCTGTCTTCTTCGTTTTCAATCTTGCGGGATATTCCGCCGCCGGGTTTGTTGGGAAGCAGAACCAAATACCTGCCGGGGAGTGAAATGTAGGAAGTTAAAAGAGCTCCTTTGTTGCCGCTTGCATCTCTTACGGCTTGGACAATGATTTCCTGTCCGGCTTTGAGCAATGGTTTACCGCCGGCCTGAGGGCCTTCCGGCTCGACAAAATATTCCGGGCTCACATCTTTAAGAGGAAGAAAACCATCCTTGACTCCTCCATAATCAACAAAAGCCGCCTGCAGACCCCGTTCAACTTTCAGCACTTTGCCTTTGTAAATATTGCCTGTAATCGGTTCTTTTACCGACATCTGAATGTTGAATTCAATGAGCTTGCCCTTTTCATTAACGGTGGCCATGCGCATCTGTTCTTTATGAACAGCGTTAACGAGCATCGTATGTTTCATAAATGTCCTTTTCGGCCGGCTGCTATTTTACGCGTTTTGGAGCGGGGATAAGCTTCGGTTAGCCTATTCACCAAATATACGGCATGGCCTTTTTTATTTATAATAGAAAGGCGCTGATATCGCCTTTTCCAATTCTTATAATTTCGATATTATCATCAATAAGGCTGATGACACTCGATGGCTCGGGTATAATATTACCACCATCGATAATTAAATCAACCACTCGATTAAAGCATTCTTTTATCGCATAAGGATCGCCCAGAGTTTCGCCATCCGCTGTTTTTACGCTGGTGCTGATTATCGGCTGCCCCAGTTCTCTAACCAATGCCAGGCAAATTTGATTATCCGGTACACGGATTCCTGTTGTCGGTCTTTTCGGCAAAATAATTTTCGGCACCAGGCGCGACGCTTCCAAAATAAAAGTGTAGGCTCCCGGCAAAAGCCGTTTCATTGTTTTATAGGCGTAGTCGGTAACTTTGGCGTACTGGCTGATGTGTTTCAGATCCGAGCAAACAAAGCTCAAAGGCTTCTTCTTATTTCTTTTTTTTAATTCGTAAATTTTTTCAATTCCCTTTTTGTTGGACAAATCACAACCCAAGCCGTAAACCGTGTCGGTGGGATAAATTATTATCCCGCCCTCGCGCAATACCTCCACAGCCCTTTTAATAAGGCGCGGCTGCGGATTCTGGTTGTTAATGGACAACATGGCTAAATTCCCGACTATTTGTCCTCATTTGCAATTGCGTATATCAAGAATTCAGCGCTTTGGCAATCAAAACTTATCAAAATAATTGAGAAAAATCATCATGATATTTATTTGCCGTTCATCTTATCTTTACTGAGTTTGTATTCAATACTGTCGACAAGCGCCTGCCAACTGGCTTCAATAATATTTTCAGAAACGCCGATAGTGCTCCAGACATCTTCTCCATCTGTGGAATCCAAAAGCACCCGAACGCTCGCGGCTGTGCCTTCCGAACCTTCCAGCGTGCGCACTTTGAAATCAACCAAATGCATCTCTTTAATTTGCGGATAAAATTTTGTGAGCGCTTTACGCAGAGCGTGATCGAGAGCATTCACCGGACCGTTTCCTTCCGCGGCGGTAAGTTCTTCTTCTCCATCTACAGAGATTTTAATTGTCGCCTGGGAAAGACAAGGTTTATCTTCTGTGCGTGAAGTGACAACATTAAAGCTTTCCAGCGTAAAAGGCTCAACAAACTCACCGATGGCTTTTTTAATCAGCACGGAAAGCGAACCATCGGCAGAGTCAAACTGAAAGCCGCGATCCTCCATCAGTTTGACTTCATGCACTATCTTTTTACTGAGGGCGTCATTTTTTGCGAGGTTGATGCCCAGTTCTTTGGCTTTGTATTCGACATTGCTTTTGCCCGCCAAATCGGAAACCAGGACGCGCCGGTGGTTGCCGACAAGTTCCGGTTGTATATGCTCATAGGCCATAGAGTTTTTGACTACAGCGCTGACATGAACGCCGCCTTTATGCGCAAAAGCGCTACGTCCCACAAACGGCCTTGCATTTAGCGGCGGGACATTGGCGACATCGCTCACATAATGAGAGAGATTGGTTAACTGTCGAATGGATTCCGGCGGCAAACATTGTTTGCCCATTTTAAGTTGTAAATTGGCAACAACGGAAACCAAGTCGGCATTGCCGCATCTTTCTCCGTAACCATTGATCGTTCCCTGAACCATTTTAACTCCTTCCTGTACAGCGGCGATGGAATTGGCAACGGCAAGCCCGCAATCGTTATGCGTATGGATACCGGCTATATTTAAAGGGATATAAGAAGATATTTTTTTTAAGATATCGCTGATTTCATTAGGCATAGAACCGCCGTTGGTATCGCAAAAAACTATCATATCCGCACCGGCGGTAAGCGCCGTTTTCACAACTTTGGCCGCGTAGCGGGGATTATTTTTATAGCCGTCGAAAAAATGTTCGGCATCAAAAAGAACTTCTTTGCCCATCGATTTCAGGTATTCGATGGAGTCGGTAATCATGGCTAAATTCTCGTCCAGATCGGTTTTAAGAATTTCGGTTACGTGCAAATCCCACGATTTTCCGACTATTGCGCAGGCAGGGGTGCCTGCTTTAACCAAAGCCTTCAAATTGGGGCATGATTCCGGCTTCGTATGCGGACGACGCGTGCTGCCGAATGCCGTCAAGCGTGAATTTTTAAATTTAACTTTTTTTGCCATTTCGAAAAAGCGCATGTCTTTGGGATTGGAACCCGGCCAGCCGCCTTCGATGTAATGGAAATGTGTTTCATCAAAACGCTGCGCTATGCGCAGTTTTTCTTCCGCCGAAAAATTAGTTTGTTCTCCCTGTGTCCCATCCCTTAAAGTGGTATCGTAAATCAAAATTTGATTTTTTGTCATTTTGCCCTCTCTTTCAAAACCACCGCGTATGCGGGATTGTTCGATTAGCCAATTTCAATGCGCTACGCTTCTGAAATTGGGATCTCACAAAAAATCCGCTGCCGGGTTTCCCTGGCAGCGGATTTAGATTTCGGTTGATTTGAATTATGGCTATTCCACGACCAGGCCTCTTATGGGGAAGATAATTATGATGATGCTAATAATTATGTATATCATGATAATCGTGTTCATAGCGCCATTAAATATATAATTTTTCTGTATAATAATTTTTCCGGGCTTATTTGTCAATAGAATAATTTTTCTTGAATAGACAGATGTTTTCTTGGAAAATTTTCTCATCGATGGTAAACATTAAGGAAGCAGAAGGTTAATTTTCATGAAACTGGCAGCAGACCACTCTCCAGCTTAATTTAGAGACCCTTAAAATATTTATACTGCATGTCATTTCGAGGAACGCAGCGACGAGAAATCTTTCTTTTATATTGTCAAATTATAAGATTTCTCCCTACGATCGAAATGACAACAAGGATTAAACATTGACTACTCATTCGCACCATAATCATACTAATGCCGAAGCATCATGGGGCAGGCGCTTAGTCGCCTCCATGGTCATGAATTTGATCATTCCGGCAGTGCAGATTTACGGCGGCATTATATCCGGCAGTATGGCGCTCATCAGTGACGCGCTCCATAATTTAAGCGACTTCATTTCTCTCGTAATCAACTATGTGGCTCTGCTTTTGGGCAGGCGCGGCCCGACTCATAAACAAACTTTTGGATACAAACGAGTAGAAATACTCGCGACATTAATCAGTGTATCGCTTTTATATGGAGTAGGTTTCTATATTGCCATAGAGGCATGGCAACGGTTGCGTGCGCCCCAGCCGATTGCTGGCCAATTAGTTATCTGGATTGCTCTTTTGGGATTTGCCGGTAATATTATTTCTGCGCTGATGCTGCACTCCGGCTCGAAGGTCAATTTGAACATGAAGAGCGCTTTTTTGCACATGCTCAGTGATGCCGCGACCTCTTTGGTTGTTGCCATCTTGGGAATTGTCTGGATTTTTAAGCCCTGGTTTTGGCTTGATCCGGTGTTCTCTTGGTTAATTGTCGGATTGATATTATACAGTGGCTGGGGCTTGCTCAAGGACAGCTTTCTGATTCTGATGAATGCCACTCCGCCGGGAATTGATCTTTCTGAAATTCAAAACGCCCTGGAATCCCTCGAAGGCGTGAGCGATATTCACGATCTCCATGTTTGGAATCCCTCTGCAGAAAACATTGCCCTGGCTGTGCATATAACCGTGCCCGATCAAATGCTGGGCAAAGTTGATGATTTGGCAACAAGAATAAGATCAATTCTTTTGGAAAAATTCAAAATTGATCATCCTACTTTGCAGTTTGAATGCAACACTTGTAATAACGGAAATCTTTTGTGCTGCATTCCGGAAAACGGAAATAAAAAATCGAATTGATCGAGGAAGACGACGCCGTCTGCGCGGTAGTGGAAAAAATGATTCATTTTAAGAAAAAAGAATGATAAATTTGTCTTTGATAAATAGGATAATGGTGCAAAGAAGTTTTAAGGTCAATCTCTAGCAAATAAGTTGGGATATTATGCTGATTCGTATAACATCCCAACTAAAAAGATAGGAAATAGATTGATTATTGTTTAATATTAAACTATTAAATGTAAAAGACTAGTTGTTGTCGCAGGGTGTTATGCTGAAAGTATTGCGGCGTTTGGGTGTTATAGTGAAACTCCAATTCCGAAAGCGCAGTGAATCGGAATTGGCAAGCTGAACTATCCCGCAAAGCGGAGGGTCGAAGACCCGTGAGCACCGATCCATATAAACAATGTTATGGATGGAGTAAAAATTAAAATGAAAAATAAATATTATCCACCAGAATATAAAGGGAAACAGTTTCATTGTATCCACTGCAATGTATTTGCTGCTCAATATTGGTACGATTTAAAAATTAACACGCCGGATCACTGGACATCAACACTGTTCTATGGATCTTATTGCAGTCATTGTGAGGCATGGACGTTTTGGCATAATGAAAAAATGATTGTTCCAGCAGAAGCGCCGGTGGAACCACCACATGAAGATTTGCCAGATGATTGTGTAAGAGAATATACTGAAGCAAGAGAAATATTTTCCAGATCACCACGTGCGTCTGCTGCATTGCTGCGATTATGTATTCAAAAATTAATGCCTCATCTGGGGCAGTCAGGTGATAATCTTAATGACGATATTAAATCTCTAGTTTCAAAAGGTCTTCCGATCATCGTTCAAAAAGCTTTTGATGTATGTCGAGTTGTCGGTAATAACGCTGTTCATCCAGGAGAAATTGACTTGAATGATACTCCAGATACCGCCCAACAGCTTTTCCATATGATTAACTTTATTGTAGAAGATAGAATTGCACGGCCAAAGCAAATTGATGCATTATATGAGCAATTACCAGAGACAGCAAAGGAAGCGATTAAAAAACGAGACGGCATCAAAGATTAAACTATAACACGTCAATACAGCCGATCGCTGCGCTTCGGCTGATTTTTTCGTTATGCGTCATGTTTTAGCGTAAAACTTAATATGAAGAATAATATGTATCCTATGAATAATTATCAGAAATATTCTGGAAAGAAGTTAAATGAAAATTGAAAAACTATATTTGCTTATCACTGTAACATATAATTATAAAAAAAATGATTATGACGAAGGTTGGATGCATACCGACTCTAAAGATTATAGTGGCAGTTTTAATAGCTCCTTAAGTAGCGGATTTTTAAGTGGTTGGCACAGCAGATGCGTATTTAAACCAAAAATAAATGACATATTCTGGAAAGATAATGTTGAAAAAATAATTTTGTATAAATATTTCGTTGCTGAGAAAACGACTTATCTTACTTTGTGCTATTTAATAAATCCTGGTGTATTACAGCAATTATTTATTGATCAAGATTCTACACAATTTAGAGTATATGAAGGCAAAAATTTGTTAACAAATCTAATATGTGAAACATTTCCCGATATTGAAGAAATGTCAAAATATTATAAACAGATCAAGAATGATGATCCTTTCGATAATACAACAATACAAAAATTAATGGATAATTATAAACTATTAATAACCACACCCAATTTTGACCGTTCATCTTTATCAAAGAATAATACTAATTTTATTGATACCTATTTAATAATTGTTCCTTCACTAGACGAGATTAAAAACCTTGATGCAGATGCTGAGAATATTAATGAATTTCTATTGAGATTCGAAAATTACGTTGGTAGAGACATTACGACAAAAGTATGTATTCCATATTATTTTCAAGATTTTATTGAAACATTACACGCGGGTTATATATATGATAGCAGAGAATATTTAAGAGTAATTCTCTGCACGAAACCCAATGGTGAAAAAAATCAAATTGTTATTCCTGATTCAATTGAAAATCTACATGACTTTGATATAAAAATAAATGTACTCAAGGAAATAAAGAAAAGATTGCCTGAACTATACGCATATAAAAGTGACGTAACAGAATATATTGAATCAGTTTCAAGCAAAAATATATTTAAGAATTATTCTACCAAATTTAAAAAAGAACGGATTGCCTATATTCAATCAAAAATTGAGATTGATGAAAGGGTTAATTCCTATAAATCTGATGTTATAAATAAACTTCCTTATGGTTTGAAAGAATACTATGATACATTCCTAATGAAAAAAGTTTGTTACAGCATTCACCCTTATTCATGGTCTGTTCTTCAACATAAAAATAACCAATTTGATAAATTAATAAGAGATATAGAACATACTTTACAAAATGTGACTATAAAGGATACATATATTAATGAATCCCTGAGAGATATAATTTCAATTGAATCAATGTGGGCCAATCTGAAACTACAAAAAATTATTAAGATGTTAACTTTTGTTGCTATCGGATTAGGATTAATAAGTATTATGGCTACATTATATGGAAATGAAATAAAGGAATTAATAAAAGAAGTTGTAAAGGTTCTCTTATAGCCACTAATATATTTTATAATAATTTTGAATACTTTCTAAAACAATTAAATGCCGCATAACCCGTTCTTCAAGCCGCCCGCATTAAACGTTGCGGCATTTGTGTAATTAAAAAGTTGCGTTATAAAAGCTAGTTGCTCCTTGAGGTGGTTAGTAATAAAAAAATTGTTTTATAATTATTGGCATTTGTTTTCAAGGCTGCATTGCTGTGTTGGGCGGCGGCTTAAAAACAACGCCGTTAGCCGATTCCACAACGGATTTCTTTCCCTATTTTGGAAATAACCCTAATCAAGCAAACGCTTTTGGTCGGCAATTTTTTGTATATCTGTTATGTTTTGCGAAGCTTCCAGACACCCCAAATAATTGCCCGCCGTATCCCTCAGCGCGTAATATTCTATCAATACTTTTTGGGGAGTGTCTTTACCTTTCATGTGTAAATCTATCCAGAAGCGGGCGCTATTCATTTTGCCCGCTTTCATCTCCGCCAAAATCGCCTCCACTTTATTGAGACTGCCTTTAGGATGACAATCCCGCACATCACGACCGACAGCGCCCTTAGGCCTTTTAAATATTCTTGTCTCATGCCTATTCCAGGCAAGAACTTTATCGTTTTTATCTACCACCGAAAACTCCACAGGAATTGTTTCCAGCAATGCTTCCAATATGTTTTTATCTAATTCACCAATCATCTTTCGCCTCCAATTTAATATTATTCCTTAATATGATCACTGTTTCTATAATTTCAAGATTCCAAGTGTTTTTTTAAAAATGACTTAACCATGGTGAGTGAAGAAAACTGTTGTTGAGTCGCCTCTGCGAAAGAGTCCTCTTTGCCAAAGACTTCCTGTCTTATTTGTTCAACATCCCTGCCTTTAGTGTAGAGCTCCTCGATTCTGCCACCCAACTCTTCAAGATAAGTAATCAATCCATCCAGCTTTTCAGCGGGATCCTTCACGACATGGGTAGGGGCGGGAAAAATGACTTGCGGATTAAGTGCCTGTATATTTTTGAGATCTGCTAAAATTTGCCACATATCGTCAATGGGACGGCAAGCCACAGGCTTCGTAGTTATGTAGAGATCGCCGGTGAAGAGCCAACCGTTTCTTTTCTCGAATAAGCAGATATGATCGCGATCATGCCCCGGGGTTTGTATAACGTCAAACCGATAGTTTTGCGTATTGATATGATCGCCGATTGGTTTTACCTCACTGGGCACAGGGTAACCCCATATTTCCTCCTGATAAGGATACAGCTTTGCGGGTTTATTAATTTTATCTAACGCCAGAGGGTGAGCGTAAATATCTATTCCATATTCATCCTGAAGAAATTTATTGCCGGATATATGGTCCTCATGAAAATGGGTATTCACCGCCAACTTCACAGTCTTGTCTTTTAAAAATTTGGTCAGCTCTTCTGCCGTGTGCGCCATCCCGGTATCAACTAGCAAGCCGTCCACGAAATAAGCGCATACCCACATTCCCGTCGGGAAATCAGGGTAACGGCTCATCCTGATTTGCAGGACTTCCCCATACGGTGTTGTAGAAATCATTCAGTACTGTTCTCTCCTAAAAATAATTCAAACTTTTTTCAAATTACTTGAACTTAATTTTTTCTAAGTCAGGGAAAACTACTTTTTCTCCCTCCCAGCGAAAACCGGTAACAAAAATATTTAACCTTTGCAGTTCTTGTTCATAATTATTCGTTTTATCTTCCGGTAAAACCAAAATAGGAAGAGGATTTCCCGCATCAGCGGAAGTTTGCAAAAGTAATTTGGCCGCGGCGGCCAATACGTTTTTTTCTTTAGTATCGTTTAGAACTTCAAAAACATGAGAAATCCTGTTTTTAGAAGGATCGACCACAAAGAGTTCGCGCTCAGTGTCGTTGCCTATTTTTAATTTCTGGCGTTGAAGTTGAGAAGCTAACTCGCTGATAACTAAATCACGGTCGCACGCGGAAATAATTTCGTCCTCAACGGAATGAGGCACGCTTCCCACTAAATCTTCCCGAAAAGTTATTTCCGAAAAATTGATTTCAGTTTGCGCGGATGTCATAGCGGTTGCTTTTAGTTTTTCGATTTTTTTTACAAACTGGGCGGCTTGCAGGGCAAAGCGATGGGAGGTAAGCGCTCCGATTATCGCCACCTGGGTAACCGCCTTTCCATCCTCCATAAAAGACCAGACACCCCGGTAGTTGTGCTCAAAAAGCGATTTGCCGACTCCCTTTTTTCCACCGCCGATTTTGCCCCGATGGATTACAAAAATATTCCCCCATGTATCCCGGGCAAAAGCTCCCCCCGTCTTTCTATCAATTCCTGCCCACGGAAAATTAATTTCGGCGGTTATGGAAAGAAGGTTTGACTCCTGCGGCTTTCCCACACCAAAGGCATTCCAATACCTAGTACCTTTTATGGTGCGCGAAAATTTCCAAATGCCGAGTTTTTTTGACCATAAAACTTTCGCCGGAAAGCTCGCTCCCTGATGCCCGAGCTTTACTTTTATTTCTTCGTCAATAAAAGGTTTAAACCCTTTTACAAATTGTCTTACGTATTTTTTGATGACAGGCTGGTCTTCTATGACTTTAAGCATAAAGTTGTCCCGCCAAAAATTTTGAGATGTTTAAGGTACTTTAATATTATACTAATCTAACCGCTTTTTGAAGCGCAATATCGCGCCGGAAAAAACGAGCACTCCCAGAATAGCCAGCGCTAAAAATTGCGGCCAGAGCACTTCCAAGGCAATGCCCTTAAGGAAAATTCCACGGATGATTACTAAAAAATAGCGCAAAGGATTGAGATAGGTGAGCCACTGGACAAATGTGGGCATATTGGCAATGGGGAAAACAAAACCACTGAGCATAAAAAACGGCATGATGAAAAAGAAAGTGGTCATCATAGCCTGTTGCTGCGTGGCGGAGATAGTGGAAATGAAAAGCCCAACGCCCAGAGTGCTCAGCAAAAATAAACAGGAGGCAAAAAATAAAAGCACAATACTGCCTTTTAGCGGAATTTCGAACCAGTATATAGCAACGACAATTATCGCCGACAATTGCGCCAGAGAAATAATTATGTAAGGAATTGTCTTACCGACAATTAATTCGGAAGCTTTTAGCGGCGTTACGATTAGTTGCTCCATTGTGCCTGCTTCCTTTTCCCGAATAATGGCTATGGAAGTTAAAAGCAAGGAAATAAGCATGATTAAAAAGGCGACAATGCCCGGAACAAAGAAGTATTGGCTGTCCAGATTGGGATTATACCAAGTGCGAATGCGCGCATCGATTTTGCCGTAGCTCATTTGCTGCGGGTACAATTCACGGATTGTGTCGCGGTTGAACTTATCAATCACGGTAACAGTGTAAGCCATGCGCATGGAGGCCATGTTGCTCATAGAACCATCGGCGATAATCTGAATTGATGCTGTTTGACCTTTGCGGATAATGCCCGCGAAATCCGGTCCGATCTTAATGCCCATATCAACTTTTCCCCGCAACAAGAGTTCTTCCATTTGCCGGTCATCGTTTAAATTATATGTGATATGGAAAATGTTACTGCCTTCGAAAGCGTCAACGAGTTTGCGGCTTTCAGAAGTATGGGAATGATCCACAAGGGCAACGTGAATATTACGGATATCATAATTGACCACGTAGCCAAAAACGAGCATCTGGATGAAAGGAGCAACAAAAAGAGTCACCCGGTTTCGCTTATCGCGAAAAAGTTGAATGAATTCTTTGCGCACTAATTCCTTGATTCTCAGCCAGCTCATAGCCCTTCCTTCTTCAGTAATAGAAAATTTAATGACGTCAGCAAAGTAAAAATAAACATCAAAACGGCCATGCTCGGCCACAAGTAGGAAAATCCGGTATTGCGCAGGTAGATGCCGCCTAAAATATCAATGTAGTACCTTGCCGGAACGATATAGGTTATAACCTGCAAAAACTTAGGCATATTAACTATCGGAAAAACAAAATTGGAAAGAAGAACAGAGGGCAAATACGTGGTTAAAATTGCCACTTGATTGGCAATTAGTTGTGATTTTGTCACGGTGGATATAAACAAACCCAGCGAAAGCGCAACGGCTAAATAAAGAGAGGTAGCGACAATCATTAGAAAAAAATTGCCTTTCATCACCACTCCAAAAAGGAGTTGCCCTAAAAGCATGGCGATTAAAACATCGGTAAGCCCAATAAAAAAATAAGGGAAAGCTTTCCCCAACAGTAACTCCCCCGCTTTTACTGGCAAGGATTTAATCGTTTCCATTGTTCCATTTTCATATTCGCGCGCGATGATGAGCGAGGTCAAAAGCGCGCCAACGATCATAATGATAATGGCGATAATGCCGGGGATAATGAAATTGCGGCTTTCCAAATCTTCGTTGAACCAGATACGGATGCGGCTATCCACGGGAGGGCTTATTTTTTCCATGCCCTGACGGTTGAGAAAATCAAGCAGTAGTTTTTGATTGTATTGTTCGGTAAAAGCCGTCAAGTAGCCGCGGATGATGCCGGCAAAATTAGGATCACTGCCTTCAATAAGAATTTGCAGAGGAGTTTCCCTGTCGGCCTGAATATTTTTCATAAAATCGGGTGGGATAACGATAGCAACCGCCGCAGTGTCGCGGTCGAGATAATCTACGGCATCCTTTGTCTTGGCGAGATATTCGGCAATATGAAAGTAAGGGGAAGCATCAAATTTGCGGATGAAATCGCGGCTGAGTTCTGATTTATCATAATCCACCACAACCGTTTCCACGTTATCCACATCGAGGCTAAGCGCATAACCGAAAAGGATAATTAAAATTAAAGGAATGGCAAACGCCAGATAAAGGCTGCGGTAGTCCCGGATCAAATGATAAATTTCCTTGCGGATAAGGGCTTTGAGTCTCAGTAGATTCAACTATTGCTCCTCATCATTAAAGTTATAAAGGCTTCATTCAAATCCGCTTCCGGTTTTCCGGGACAGGCGGCCGCAATAATTTCCGCGGGGCTGCCGGAAGCCACTATGCTTCCCGCGTTAATCATAACTATCCGCTCGCAAAAACGCGCTTCATCCATATAGTGCGTAGTGACAAACACCGTAATACCCTCACGGGCAAGCTGCTGAATAAAATTCCAGAAATGCTGACGAGTAATCGGATCGACACCGGATGTTGGCTCATCTAAAAAAAGTATCTCCGGCTTGTGTAAAAGCGAACAGCCGAGTGCGAGTCTTTGACGCCAGCCGGGCGGCAATTCTTTCGTTAAACGATTTTTTTCTTCTTGCAGCCGTGTCATATTCAAAACCCAATCAATACGTTCCTCCCATTGTTCCGGGGGGACGCTGTAAACGCCAAGATAAAAGCGTAAATTTTCGTAAGGCGTTAAATCTTCATACAGAGAGAATTTTTGCGACATATAACCGATGGAGTGCTTGATTTCTTCAGGCTCGCTGATTATGTCGTGTCCGGCAACCGAACCTGTGCCCGAAGTAGGGGTGATAATGCCGCAAAGCATGCGGATGGTGGTTGATTTTCCCGAACCGTTGGCGCCCAGGAATCCAAATATCTCGCCTTTTTTTACGGAAAAAGTGATTTTGTTGACGGCGATAAAATCGCCGAACTTCTTCTCCAAATTCACAACCGAGATAGAATCAGAATTGGAAAGTGTCATGGGCCAGCTCCTTATCCGCTTCCTTTATCCGCTCGATGATTGCTTCTTCCAGGTTTGAGAAATTATCGCGCATGGCTTCAGGCGTCGTTGACTCGAGAATAATGGAACGGTGCATCAGGGCAATCTGATCGCATTTTCCCCCTTCGTCCAGATAGGCAGTTGATACTAGAATTGTCATGCCTTCCTGTTTCATGTTGTCCAATATTTCCCAGAATTCGCGCCGCGATACAGGATCAACGCCGTTTGTCGGTTCATCGAGAATCAACACTTTAGGCTCATGAGCCAAAACACAAGCCAGCCCCAGTTTTTGTTTCATCCCGCCGGAAAGATTACCCGCTAATCTATCCACAAAAGGCAATAAATTAGAAAATCCCAGATATTTATCTTTTCTCTTTTTTCTTTCGGCGCGGGGCACGGCAAAAATATCCATAAAAAAATTGATATTTTCTTCAACGGTCAAGTCTTGATACAGGCCGAAGCGCTGCGGCATATAGCCGATTATATTTTTAATTTTCCGCCGATCTGTTAGAACGTTGAGGCCGTTAATATAAATTTCGCCCTGCGAAGGCTTGATCATTGTGGCAATCAGACGCAAAAGCGTTGATTTACCGGCTCCGTCGGAACCGACTAAGCCGAAAATATTGCCGCTATCCACATTAAAAGAAACAGCTTTGACCGCCTCTACAAGATTGAAGCGCACCGAAACGTTTTTGACTTCCACCATGGGCGGAGGATTTGATTGGGGCGCGATCATCCGGTACTCCATTATTGCCGCAACAAGGCATCCGCAGGCATTCCCGACTTAAGTTCAAAGTTGGGATTAACTATGGATATTTTTACCAGATACACAAGCTTTACTCTTTCTTTTTTTGTCTGGATGATTTTCGGCGTAAATTCTCCTTCCGGCGAGATGAAAGAAACAACTCCGGCGTAAACCTTGCCGGGAAAGGTATCAACTGTGACCTCCACTTCCTGATTCGGTTTCACTTTGCCGATTTGGGTTTCATCAATAAATATTTTCAAATCGACGCGGGAAAGGTCGGAAATAGTAATGACTTCGCGTCCGGGAGTAACGGTTTCGCCAGGCTCAATATTGCGGCTGGTAACTACACCGTCCATGGGCGCTTTTAATCGCGTATAGTCCAATTGAATGGAGGATTGTTTCAACGACGCTTTTGTCGCGTCAATTTGTGGAATGGCCGTTTCGACATCTTGTTTAGCGGCATCTATTCTGCCTAGATTGCCCTGCGCCAGCTTTACCACAGATTCGGCTTCCGTAAGCCTTGATTTGGCTACTTCAAAATTGAGCTTCAGCGTATCACGCTCTTTTTCTGTGACCACGCCTTTTTTAAATAACTCTTCAAACCGCTGGTAATTCTTTTCGGCATCTTTAAGATTATCTGCGGCGGTCTTGACGCTGGCTTCGGCTCTGGCCACTTCCGCAGGCATTGTTTTCTTATTAATATCCAGCACAGTTTCCAGTTGCTGTTTTGATTTTTTCGCTCTGGCGAGATTTGCTTTGGCTTGATCATAGCGCGCTTCAAATTCTACGCGGTCGAGCTGAGCGATAATCTGATCTTTTTTAACGCTTTGCCCTTCCTGAACATTAACTTCAGCGACGCGTCCGGGTACCTGGAAAGATAATTTAGCCTGTGTCGTTTCGATTGTACCGGAATAAAAAAGCTCTTTTGTGCGGTTACTTTTTTGGCCGAAGTAAACAAACAGCCCCACACCCACAAAGAGGGCTATAAACACTATAATGATAATCCTTCTTTTCAACGTTATCCCTCCATTTTAGATTTATGACCTTTTTTGCCTATCTCCACTGCGTCATTCCGCGGGTGCCCTCGCATGCTCTCGTGTGACCTTCAGGTTATTAGGGTATCAGGGTAGCGAAGGCCGGAATCCAGAAATTATTACTACTTTTTGATCGCCTTTAACACCAGCATGGCCACCTCTTCGCCGAGGCTACCTTTTAATTTTTTGTCGCGAGCCCTAACATCTGCCGGTAGCCACATTTGCTTATCTTTAATGGGTACAGCTCCTTTATAAAAAAGTATGGATCCCAAAATCATCATATGAATAAGAAAAGGCACAACTTCAGTAAAAATTCCGTTTTTTCTTCCCTCTTCAAGAATGCCTGTCAGAATTGTCACGACGGAGGCTATATCTTCGACAACAACACGCGGCAAATTTGCGCCGCCAGAGGCAATCTCTCGCATCATAATCGGCGGTATTTCGGGATTTTTATCCACAGCGTCAGCGATAAACAAAATATAGGCTTTTAGCTTCTCTTCCGGGCTATCTGCTCTGGCAACAGCCTGAGCGATATCTTGAGCGATATTGCCCAGCACCTGATGAATAACATTAGCGTAAAGAGTATCTTTATCGCCGATTTGATAATAAAGACTTGCCTTGTTCACACCGGCACGCTGGGCAATCTCATCCACGTGCGTACCGCTGTAACCATACTCAGCAAAAGTCTTCCGCGCGGCGGTTAAAATTTTTTCGGCCGTCTTGCTTAACTTTTCGTTACGCACATTTTGATTCATATTATTGACGCTTATTAAAACAAATTAAACTAACCGGTTAGTTTAACCGTATAGTTAAATATTTGATAAAAAATGTCAAGCGGATTTTTCCGCGTGGTTATTGCAATACTAAAGTTATCAAGTATATGTATTTAATCCGAGGCAAAAATATGAAGTGGCTTAGCAATCAGCATCTGGTTTTCATGCCCGGTTTGGATGGCACAGGATTATCCTTCGAACCGGTCTTGCCACATCTTCCGACGGATACGAAAATTACAATTGTCCGCTATCCGACGAATAAACTTCTAACATTTGACGAAACTGTGGAATGCGCAGTTCAGCAAATCCCCACAGGTAAACATCCTATCGTTATTGCGGAGTCTTTCTCGGGGCCAATCGCCATTCAGATGATTGGTTCCGGACGCGTCAAGGCAAAGGCGCTTATTTTGTGCGCTACTTTTGCCAAATCACCGCGGCCGTTCCTTTGGCGGCTTATGCACTTTCTACGTCTACCATTGCTCATCAGACCGAACATGCCCAAACGTTTTTTCAAAATCGTCATCGGGGATGATAAACTTATTGCTGACCTTCTGCCTTTATGGAAGAAGGTGCACGCTGACGTTCCGGCGCGTGTTATGGATCACCGGCTAAAAATGATAAATCAAGTTGATGTAACAAAATGGCTGAAAAAGTTGCCCGTGCCTTGCTGTTACTTGCAGGCGACAGACGATCGGATAATTCCATCTTCTTGCCTTGCCGATTTCGAAAACTGCATTCCCAATTTAGAAATAAAAAGGATTAAAGCTCCACATTTTATTCTTCAAGCGCAACCGCAAGCATGCCTCAATGCGATTGAAGATTTTATTAGCCTCAAAAATCCGTTAATGCAAAAATAGTTTTTGTGACAATTCTTTTTAGAATTAAGGAGAGGAGCACAATTACGGTGTTGCCTGATTTTCTAAAAGCAATGAAGACGATTTGGCATAAAGATATTCCTTGCTATTGGGCAGTTATGCGTGTAAAGAGTGCACAATTGATAGCGATAGTTATTTGCCTTCCCACCTTTCTTATCAGAAACTTGCGCAGGAAAATTCCGCTAATCTAAATAGAATCCAAATTTAATGCCGTGTTCGTGGCCTGCATTTCAGGCGCCAAACAAGCGTGTGAAATGTTGTGTCTTTACCAGCCTTAACGGTTCGAGATGGGTTCAAATATACCAAAAGCTGGTAAATACATAAGGATATAAGGATAAAAAATGAGTTTTCAGAAGTTTGAGTTACATGAAAAAATACTTGCCGGAGTGCAAGCACTTGGTTACAAAAAGCCAACACCAATTCAATTACAGGCAATCCCACCGATTATGGAAGGTCGTGATGTTATGGGACTGGCCCAGACCGGAACAGGAAAAACCGCAGCCTTTGTGCTGCCGATTTTGCAACGTCTCCTGCAAGCGCCGCTCGGTCGTATCCGCGCCCTGATCATAGCTCCGACGCGCGAGTTGAGCGAGCAAACCCACGAAGCGATCAAGCAGCTGGGACGTAAAACGAAGCTTCGCAGTACAACTATTTATGGTGGAGTAAGCATTTATAACCAGATCAATAGACTGCGCGGTAATGTGGAAATTATCTCCGCATGCCCCGGCCGGTTACTTGATCACATCGAACGTGGCACTATTGATTTGTCCCATGTAGAGGTGCTGGTACTCGATGAGGCGGATCACATGTTTGACATGGGCTTTCTGCCGGATGTCCGAAGAATCGTAAAGCATCTTCCCCAAAAGCGTCAAACCTTGCTTTTTTCCGCAACGATGCCCAACGATGTAAGAAGCCTGGCCTTGGATCTTCTACAGAATCCAATCAATATTCAAATCGGCCACACAGCACCGGTAATGACGGTTGCTCATAGATTTTATTCGGTCCAGATGGGCATTAAAACAGCATTGCTCAAAGATATTCTTGAAAAGACCGAAATGGAATCAGTTCTGGTCTTTACACGGACAAAATCAAGAGCAAAAAGTTTGGCCCAGCAGCTGGATAGATCGGGGCACAAAGTCATTTCGCTGCATGGAAATCTCACTCAGCAGAAGCGCAAACAAGCACTGGATGGTTTCCGTGACGGCCGTTATGAGATCATGGTTGCTACCGATATTGCTGCCCGCGGTATTGACGTGACACGGATATCACATGTCATTAATTATGATATGCCTTCTACCGCGGATGCTTATACTCATCGCATCGGCAGAACGGGACGCGCCTCGAAAACCGGTGACGCTTTCACATTTGTGACAGGAGACGACATTGGTCTCGCGCATTCTCTGAAAAGAATACTCGGAGAAAAACTGCAATACCATAGCGTGGATGGATTAACTACCGATATACAGCTTAGTTCATCTAAGCAAAATACGATTGATATGAAATCCAACAAGCAAAGAAGATTGTTTGCCCGCCCTATACAAACCAGAAGAAAACCGAAGCAGCGTTCCTTCCAGAATGCTAATCGGTCATCGTGGTCGCATCGATCGCAATCTGCAGCTTAAGAAATATACCTGTAAGTATCCTGATACGATGTTTACAGGTATATTCGCTTGTAAAAGACCCGGTTCATTAAATGGCCCCGTTGTCCTCCTTCATCAGCACTTACCAATAAGGCGAACAAACAGGAATTAGGCGAGGGCGAGGAAAATGCCGTAGAGACGGAAGAGTACCGCAAAAAAATCGAAGATATAAAAAAAGAAAAAACTGGATAAATAACAATCTTTTTGCTATGGAAGCACGCTCAAATGAAGAAAGGTTTGGCCATCCCAAGTTAAGATTGGTTGCATTCCAGTATATATCTATCAAGTAAACCAGTTAAAAAGATGACCTGAAAAAATTAAAATCGATGAAAAAAGATCATTTAAGGAATATTGCCATTATTTCCCATGTTGATCATGGTAAAACTACACTGCTTAACGCCATGTTGAAGCAAACGGGAGTATTTCGGGTTAATCAAGCCGTCGAAGACCGCATTATGGATTCGTTGGATTTGGAAAAAGAGCGCGGCATCACCATCATGGCTAAAAATACCGCGGTTGATTACAATGGCGTAAAAATAAACATTGTGGACACGCCCGGCCATGCTGATTTCGGCGGCGAGGTGGAACGAAGCCTGAATATGGTTGACGGTGCAATTCTTTTAGTCGATGCCAGCGAAGGGCCCTTGCCACAAACTCGTTTTGTATTGAAAAAGGCTCTGGCGCTGCACCTGCCCATCATTTTAGTCATCAATAAAATCGACCGCTCTGATGCGCGCATTGACGAAGTTATCAACGATACCTACGACCTCTTTATCGATTTGGGCGCCGGGGAAAAACAAATTGAATTTCCGATACTTTATACTAACGCCAAAATTGGAGTAAGCCATAAAAAAATCGGCGATGACAGTACCGATCTGCGGCCGTTGCTGCAAACAATCATCGAATATATACCCGCACCGCAAGGAAACGATGAAGATATCCCGCAGTTTCTCATCACCAATCTGGATTATGATTCTTATGTGGGGCAAATTGCCATCGGCCGTCTGCAAAGCGGCAAACTGGAAATGAATAGCAACTACAGCCTTTGCACCAAAGAAAAAATAATTTCCGGCATCAAGTTCACTGCGCTTTACACTTTTTACGGCCTGACAAAAAAACCGGTTGATCTCGTTGAGTCCGGCGATATCATCGCTTTATCCGGAGTGGAAAATGTCAGTATCGGTGATACCATATCATCTATGACCGATCCACGCCCGCTGCCCCGTCTGCAAGTAGATGAGCCGACGGTATCCATGATGTTTTATGTCAATGACAGTCCTTTTGCCGGTACAGAAGGGAAATATCTTACCTCGCGCCATTTGCTGGAGAGGCTGGAAAATGAAGCCCTGAGAAATGTCGCCATTAAAATTAAAAAGTTGGACAGGACCGACGCGTTTGAGGTTTGCGGACGCGGCGAACTGCAAATGGCGGTATTAATAGAAACCATGCGCCGCGAAGGCTATGAACTAATGGTTTCGCGGCCGCGGGTTATTACTAAGGAGCAAAAAGGTAAAACCTTTGAACCTGTGGAAAGGCTTTTTCTGGATATACCGGAAGAGTTTGTGGGAAAAATTACGGAAAAATTATCCATCAGAAAAGGGCGCATGGAAAGCCTTGTTAATAAAGGATCGGGGAGAGTGAGCATGGAATTTTTGATCCCTTCCCGCGGATTAATCGGATTTCGCAGTCAATTTTTGACCGATACAAAAGGCGGCGGCGTGATGAATTCATTATTGGAAGATTACGCGCCCTGGTTCGGTGCGATTCCGCAACGCATGACCGGCGCGTTAGTGGCTGACCGTTCCGGCCGTGTTACATCTTACGCGAGCTTCGCGATGGAAGACCGCGGGGAAATGATCGTGGAAATCGGCACGGAAGTTTACGCAGGCATAATTGTGGGAGAACGCAACCGCAGCAGTGACCTGAATGTGAATATTACCAAAGAAAAGAAGCTTACGAATATGCGGGCTTCTACATCCGATACGACAATAATTTTGCGGCCACCGCGCATTTTATCTCTGGATCAGGCTATCGAATTTATTGCCGAAGATGAGCTTGTGGAAATTACCCCTAAAAGCGTACGCCTGAGAAAAATGGAACTCGACGCCACCAAGCGTCAGCAGAAAAGCCGTAAAGACGAATGATATAAATTTCGTCATTCCGGTGAAGAGACTGTGTCACAATTTTCATTTGTCATTGCGAGTCCGCCGTGGCGGACGTGGCAATCTAAATATATCATGATACTTACGCGATTGCTTCGCTCATTTCATTCGCTCGCAAAGACATTGTGACACAGTTCCGAAAACCGTAATCCAGAAAGATACTGGATGCCCGACTGGAGATTTCGGGCATGACAGACTAAGAAAAGATATGCTGAAGTTATCCACATTATTAAGAAACATTCAATAGCCATAACCGATATGATCACTAAAATTTCAGACAACTTTTATCGCATAACTTTGCGTATGCCGTATCGTTTAAGGCACGTGCACTCTTATCTTTTGGCCAAAGATAAGGAGCTGGCGCTTTTTGACACTGGACTCAATATGCCCGGCTCTTATGAAACGCTGGAGAAAGACTTGGCAAGCATCGGCTTCAGCATTAATAACATCAGGCATATTTTTTTGACGCATGTGCACACGGATCACTGCAGCATGGCCGGCCTGCTGCAAAAAAAGACAAACGTGAAAATTTATCTTTCTGCCGCGGCTTACGAAGAATATAAACATTTTCGTCAGGCGGATTCAGCGGTCAGCCAGGCAAGGCAATTCTACTCACGCCATGGTATGTCTTCTCACGAAATCGACGCGGTAATCGAAGAATATGAAGACATGCGAGGCATCATAACCGAATTTAACACCGATAATTATCTGCAAAACAACGAAATTCGCGAATTCGGCGACTGGAAATTTGAAGTCATTTTTACTCCGGGACACGCCACCGGACATGTTTGTTTTTTCTTCAGAAAGGAAGGAATTCTGTTGGCCGGAGATCACATCCTGCCTTATATAGCGCCGAGCCTAAGCCCCAACATATTTGACGATAATTTCCGTCCTCTGCAAACTTATCTGGATTCCCTAAGCGTGATAGAAAAGTTGCCGAACACCACAATATATCCGGGGCATGGTAATTCTTTTAACGGTGTGAGCGAACGCCTGTCCGAAATACGCGCCCACCACGAGCAAAGAAAACAATTGATTTTTGGTTTTGTCAATGAAATACCAAAAACCACTTACGCGTTGGCTAACGAGATATTCGGCAATAACATGCCTGATTTTGAAAAATTTATGGCCTTGAACGAAACCTATGTCTATTTGAAAGAGCTCAAGTCTGAAGGCGCGATAAAAGAAGAAATGGATAGTAAGGTTTTAGTTTATACCGCCTGTTGAAATGAGGTTATTTTGAGTAAACTTTTGCAAAAAGAAATTGAACGCCGCCGGACATTCGGCATCATCAGCCATCCCGACGCGGGGAAAACCACACTCACGGAAAAGCTTCTGCTTTTCGGCGGGGCTATCCAGCTGGCCGGAGCGGTAAAAGCCCGTAAAGCGTCAAAGCACGCTTTGAGCGATTGGATGGCCATCGAAAAAGACCGCGGCATTTCCGTTACCTCATCGGTCATGAAATTCGAATATGCCGGATGCGAAATAAACCTTCTGGATACGCCCGGCCATCAGGATTTTTCGGAAGACACCTACCGCGTGCTCACAGCGGTTGACAGTGCGCTGATGGTTATTGACGGCGCCAAAGGCGTGGAGACGCAAACCCAGAAGCTTATGGAAGTCTGCCGCTTGCGCAATACGCCAATTATAACTTTCATCAATAAACTGGATCGTGATTGCCTGCCGCCGCTGGAGATTCTCGCGGATATTGAAGACAAACTGCAAATTGAATGCTCGCCCTTATCTTGGCCTATCGGCATGGGCAAGCGCTTCAAAGGCGTTTACAATCTTTATGATAAGAAATTGCATTTGTTCACACCGGGAAAAGCAAAGCGTTCGGAAGATGGAGTTGTCATCAACGATTTATCCGATCCACTTCTTGATGAATTATTAGAAAGCCAAGCTAATGAACTGCGTGAAGAAATCGCCCTGCTGGAAGGCGCGGCTAATCCTTTCGATATTAAGGAATACTTGAAAGCCGGCCAGACACCGGTTTTCTTCGGCAGCGCCATCAACAATTTCGGCGTTAAGGAGCTCCTGGACGCATTTGTGGAAATCGCTCCACCTCCTGTGGCCCGTCCCACAACAACCAGAGAGGTAAAACCCGATGAGGATGATTTCACGGGCTTTGTTTTTAAAATCCAGGCCAACATGGATCCGGCGCACCGCGATCGCATCGCTTTTATGCGGATTTGTTCCGGAAAATTTCAACGTGGCATGCGCGTCATTCATCACCGTATCGGCAAGGAAGTTTCTTTAGCTAATGCCACAATTTTTATGGCGCAGGACCGCACAAATATTGAAGAGGCCTACCCCGGCGATATTATCGGCATTCATAATCACGGAACAATTAAGATCGGCGATACCTTTACCCAAAAAGAGCCGCTGAAGTTCACCGGCATCCCACACTTTGCCCCGGAGCATTTTTGCCGTGTGCGGTTAAAAGATCCGTTAAGAATAAAACACCTGCAAAAAGGGCTTACCCAGCTTTCGGAAGAAGGCGCGATTCAGGTTTTTAAATCCTTGTGGGGCTCGGATAATATTCTGGGCGCGGTCGGCGCTCTGCAATTTGACGTGACGATGGCGCGGCTAAAAGACGAATACAGCGTTTACGCCGACTACGAAAAAACCGATTATGCGGTAGCGCGTTGGGTTACCTGCGGCGACGCCAAAGTAATGGAAGATTTTCAGAAGAAAAATTCGACAAACCTTGCTCTCGATACGGAAGGGAATTTGGTTTATCTGGCCTTGAGTGAATGGCGCCTCTCACACACCATGGAAGAATGGCCGCGGATTCAGTTCCACAAAACCATGGAAAAAAGCTGATTGCCATACAACATCAGAAGCATGAAATCCTTTCCCGCTGATTTTATAGCATAATTTCCCATTCTCATTTTTTATTAAATACAGTATCATTCAAAATAATCTTTGTGAAAAGCAAATTGGTATATTAATTATTGGGCGGCGACAAAGAAGAACATTCTCAAAGAGTCGAACAATGGCATACTACTACAAACACCCTGATTTAATATTACCTGATGACGATTGTGTAATTTGGCGTTACATGGACTTATGGAAATTTCAATCAATGATGAAAGAAGATGCTATCTTCTTCTCAAAAGCTGACAAACAGGATGACGAGCACGAAGGCGAGTATCCAGAGGAGATGCTGGTTGAATTAAAGAAAAAATGGGGGAACGGCATCAAGAGTGATGATGGAACTACCTACGGGTTCCCTGAGTGGCATAACCAGAAGGAGAAACCGTCACGATTAATAAGCTGTTGGAGTGAAAGTCCCACCGAGACACAAAGAAGGTGGGCGGAATATACGGCCAATACAGAATCAGTATCGATCCGCTCAACCATAGGAATACTCAAAAGCTGCTTTCATGAAATGGAAGAACCTGTTGTCTGGATAGGAAAAGTACGCTACGGAGAAGAAGAAAATAAGCTCAACCAATCAATTTCTAAATCTGGAGTGAATCCCTTTTTATATCCGTTTTTCAAAAAAGAAGAAGACTTCCGCTGGGAAAATGAAATAAGGGCTACTGTTAACATCGCGCAAAAGAAACAGGCTAAACTCGGTCATAGTTCGAATGGATGCTACGTAAAAGCAGATTTAAAGATTCTTATTGAATCGGTGTGGATTAACCCACAATCTTCAATAAACTTGAGGGCCCAAGTCGAGACTATGCTTGAAGATTACAACTTTGAGAGTGCAGATATCCATCAATCTTCATGGAATTCTTTACCGTACTAGTGAAGACTTTCTGACACATTCATAATGATGCCCAAATTCACTTGGCCTTTTTCATTTTGTAGGTTTTAAACGCTTATCCATGCCCGTAAAACCGCAGTCCGGTTCGTAACAGGTAACATTGAGAAACTCGCACTTCTGCTTGCAAACGGGGCAGACCTCCGGCGGTTTAATTTCCACAATTGTATTGCCGCAATTACTGCATTTCCATGTATTTTCGGGAATGGCTTGCTTATTGTCTGTCATATCAATATCTCCTTTCGGAAATTATGAACGAATTTAGCATAAAAACGATATTCGTTGCGAAGATTTTTTGCTCTTGTAATTAATCATTACTTTCGGTAAATGAACATACTCTTTTTAGTTAGGTAAAATCATGACAAAAGGAACGAAAAAAAATGATCTGTCCGGGTTGACTCTGCTGGGCAAGGCGACGAAACCGTTGCGCAAGCTAGAGACGTTTCCTAATCACAATGATAATCGCGATTATGTAATTACCTTGCAAACCGAAGAATTTACCTGTGTTTGTCCCAAGACAAGTCAGCCGGATTTTGCCAAAATCAAAATCCAATACATACCGGATAAGAAAATTATCGAGTCCAAATCATTAAAATTGTATTTATGGTCTTTCCGCAATGAAGGCGTTTTCCACGAACACGTCACCAATATAATTCTTGATGATTTGGTTGCCGCGCTCAAGCCGCGCTGGTGCAAAGTAAGCGCGGAATTTGCCGTTCGCGGGGGCATTGGAATTACCGTCGACGCAGAGTATAAAAAATAATGACTTCTCAAAGGGATATGTTCCTCAATGGTAGAAACTACTAAGGATAATGCGCGCCGGCGCTGGCTGCCTTTTATTTCGGCAATATTTGTCACCACCCTAATTATTTCCAATATTATCGCTGTTAAGCTCGTTTCCGTGGGCGGCTTAATCATGCCCGCAGCAATTTTTATTTTCCCCATCTCTTACATCTTCGGCGATATTCTCACGGAGGTTTACGGCTACGCCCGCTCCCGCCGCGTTATCTGGATAGGTTTTTTCTGCAATTTGCTGGCTGTCGCGGCAATCTGGATCAGCATAAAGCTCCCCGCCGCTCCAGTATGGGATTTAGGCGCTTTTGAATCCCCGGCGGCGGCGCAAAAAGCTTACGAAGCAATATTTAGCTTTACCCCACGGATTTTGATAGCATCATTCGCCGCTTATCTCTTCGGTGAATTTATTAATTCTTTTGTGTTGGCTAAGATGAAAATAGTAACCAACGGCAAACACCTTTGGACACGCTTAATCGGCTCGACTTTGCTGGGCCAATTGGCCGATTCCGGCATTTTTATCACTCTGGCTTTTTATGGGACAATACCAACTGCGATTTTAGGAAAGATAATTCTGGCTCAATGGATTATAAAATCGGCTTACGAAGCACTGGCCACGCCTTTTACTTATCTGATTGTCAATTTCTTGAAGAAAACGGAAAAAGAAGATTATTATGATTACTCAACAAATTTCAATCCTCTCATGTGGAAGGAATAAATGATATTAAACAACGGAATAGTAATTGCTGTAAGCTGCCAGATCCCGATAGCCTTGGCTACGGGATTAATTCGGCTAACAATTATTACTGCTCTGCGCTTGTGGAGCCCCGCTGGAAGCTGCCGAAGGCTTTTTGCAATGATGCGACATCCCGTAGCGGGATAATATTTGAGTCTCATTAAGGAAGGGAAAAATAAAGAATGGGAAAACGCAAAGATATAAAAAAGGTTTTGATTATCGGTTCAGGCCCTATTGTCATCGGTCAGGCCTGTGAATTTGATTATTCGGGAACTCAGGCCTGCAAAGCTCTGCGCAAGCTCGGCTATGAAATAGTGCTGGTAAATTCCAATCCGGCGACGATTATGACCGACCCCGGCATGGCCGATGTTACTTATATCGAGCCATTGAATTTGCAAACACTAACGGAAATCATTGAAAATGAAAAGCCGGACGCCATCCTTCCCAATTTAGGCGGTCAAACAGGACTAAATCTGACTTCGGAACTTCACCGTAAAGGCATTTTAAAAAAATATAATGTCAAAGTAATCGGCGTTCAAGTTGACGCCATCGAACGCGGCGAAGATAGAATCGCTTTTAAAGAAACCATGAACAAACTGGGCATTGAAATGCCCAAAAGCGAACCGGCCGTCACTGTGGAAGAAGCCGAAAAAATAGCGACACAGCTCGGTTATCCGGTTGTTATTCGCCCGGCTTATACCATGGGAGGAACCGGCGGCGGTATGGTTTATAATTTGGAGGAACTGCGCGTAATTGCCAGCCGCGGAATTTCGGCAAGCCTTATCGGTCAAATATTGGTGGAAGAATCCGTTTTAGGCTGGGAAGAGTTGGAGCTGGAAGTCGTCCGCGACGCGAAAAATCAGATGATTACCGTCTGCTTTATCGAAAATGTTGACGCTATGGGAGTGCATACCGGAGATTCCTATTGCACCGCGCCGATGCTGACAATCGATCCCCAACTGCAAAAACGGCTCCAAAAGCATTCTTACGATATCGTGGAAGCGATTCAAGTCATCGGCGGGACCAATATTCAATTCGCGCATGATCCCCAAACCGGCCGCGTGGTGGTGATTGAGATCAATCCGCGCACGTCGCGTTCTTCGGCGCTGGCATCCAAAGCAACTGGATTTCCCATCGCTCTTATATCATCAATGCTTGCCGCCGGAATCACTCTGGACGAAATTCCTTACTGGCGAGAAGGAACCTTGGATAAATATACGCCTTCCGGAGATTACGTGGTGGTAAAATTCTCCCGTTGGGATTTTGAAAAGTTCCCCGGAGCGGAAGATAAACTGGGCACACAGATGCGGGCTGTGGGCGAAGTCATGAGCATCGGCAAAAATTACAAGGAAGCATTTCAAAAATCGATTCGTTCCTTGGAAAAGTCACGCTACGGTTTGGGCTTTGTCAAAGACTTCAACAAAAAATCTCTTGATGAACTAATGGAAATGTTGAGTGAGCCATCCAGCGAAAGGCAATTTATCATGTATGAAGCCCTGCGTAAAGGCGCCAACGTAGAAACACTATTTGCCAGAACTTATATTAAAAAATGGTTCATTGAACAAATGAAGGAATTGGTGGAGTTGGAAGAAAAGATTCTTGCCTATAAAGGCAAAGCTCTTCCCGATAATTTGTTAATTCAAGCGAAAAAAGATGGTTTCGCCGATAGATATTTGGCACAAATTTTAGGCAGGAAAGAAGAAGAAATAAGAAGTAAACGCATATCTTTGGGACTCAGTGAGAGCTGGGAAGCGGTGCCTGTGAGCGGTGTGGAAAACGCAGCCTATTATTTTTCCACATATAATGCGCCGGACAAAGTTGCCGTAAGTTCGCGCCGGAAAATAATGGTTTTAGGCGGCGGGCCAAACAGAATTGGTCAAGGCATTGAGTTTGACTATTGCTGTGTCCACGCAGCCTTTGCCCTGCGCGATGAAGGGTTTGAATCTATCATGGTAAATTGCAATCCGGAAACAGTTTCCACAGATTTCGATACATCCGATAAACTCTACTTCGAGCCGCTTACCGTCGAAGATGTCTTGAGCATTTACGAAAAAGAAAAACCGGAAGGCGTCATTGTACAATTCGGCGGCCAGACTCCTCTTAATATCGCGGCAGATTTAGCCAAAGCAGGCGTAAAGATTATCGGCACATCTCCGGAAACAATTGATCTGGCGGAAGACCGCGACCGTTTTCGTAAAATGATGGATAAATTGGGTATCCCCATGCCGGCATCAGGAATGGCCAGCAACCTGGAACAGGCGCTTACCGTTGCCAAGCGTATCGGTTATCCTTTGATGGTGCGTCCTTCTTATGTATTAGGCGGGCGCGGCATGGAAGTTGTCCATGATGAGGAAATGCTCAAAAAATATGTTGCCGCCGCTGTTGGTGTCACGCCGGAACGTCCCATCTTGATTGATAAGTTTTTGGAAAACGCTATTGAAGCGGAAGCGGACGCCATTTCGGACGGCACTGATGCTTTTGTTCCCGCGGTCATGGAACATATCGAACTTGCCGGTATCCATTCCGGTGATTCCGCCTGCGTTATTCCTCCGATTAGCATTCCGGCCAAGCATATCGACACGATTAATGAATATACAAAGAAAATAGCCGTGGAATTCGGTGTGGTGGGATTGATGAATATTCAATACGCTATCGCGAACGACATCGTTTACATATTGGAAGCAAATCCCCGGGCTTCGCGCACGGTGCCGCTGGTTTCCAAGGTTTGCAACATATCCATGGCGCGTCTGGCCGCGCAGGTAATGCTGGGCAAAAAGCTCTCTGACCTGAAGTTGAAAAATAAGGTCTTCCGGCATTTTGGCGTGAAAGAAGCTGTTTTCCCCTTCAATATGTATCCGGAAGTTGATCCGCTTTTGGGGCCGGAAATGCGCTCCACCGGAGAAGTTCTGGGATTAGCCGATTCTTTCGGCCTTGCTTATTACAAGGCTCAGGAGGCTACTCAGCAGAGGCTTCCGGCGGATGGTACCGTGCTCATCACTGTCGAGGAAAAAGATAAGGGCGGCGTGCTGGAGGCAGCACGTGCGTTCAAAAAAATCGGCTTTAAAATCAGAGCCACTGAAGGAACATACAAATTTTTAACCGAAAATAGAATCGCCGTCGAAATAATTTCCAAAATGCACGAAGGAAGACCCAATATTGTTGACGCCATCAAAAACGGAGAGATTCAATTGGTGATTAACACACCGGCAGGCCGTCTTAGCAAATATGACGATTCCTACATCCGTAAAGCGGCAATCAAATACAAGATCCCCTATATAACTACGATTGCGGCGGCAGTCGCCGCAGCAAAAGGCATTGCGGCGTTCCGCCAGGGACATGGCCGGGCCAAGTCTCTGCAGAGCTATCACGCGGAAATCAAGTAAAAGTTACTCGATTGTACAAATCTCCATGTTTTACCAACTTGGCATTAATGAGACTTAAGTTACAGGAACAAAGTGAACTGGAACTTATTAGTCGAATTATCCCGATAGCGTAGCGTATCGGGGTTGGTGCTACAGCGGCTCCACAAAATACCCAAGTGGTGAAAGCTCAATTATGTTGATTTTATGATGTAATTCGCTCTTTTTATTTTTTATGAAATAAAGTACGATTAAACGAAAGTTCGGAAAATACCAAGTAAGTATATTAATTGTTCGGCGGGAACAAAATGAATAAAATATTTTACGAGGTACGAGATTCCATAGAAAGCGGGCAGTATCTAAAAGCCAGTATGCACACTCTTCGCAAATATCAAGAAGAACTGGGTATTCCTCATCCATTGGAAGATGACCCTCGTTGTGATGTAGCAACAGACAAAAAACGTAGAATGTTGAATCAGGTGACAAAGGAAATTGAGAACAGGAAGAGAAAACGCAACATTTTTGTCCGTTCCGTAGTGAAGGGGGTTCTGATTGGGATAATTGTTGGTGTATTTTTTTTGATTCTTTCTTATATTTTTCCCAAAAATAATACGTCGAAAAGCAAGCTGCCAACAAACCTACCACAATCGCAAGAATCAGATCAAACATTATCATCCCCTATAAATAATTCAAATGGTAATAAAAACACAACCAATCATTAGAGCGGACTGGCAAGCCGGCCGCTCAATTCTACGTTCGAAGGAATACATGAAATACGCAAAATACCACGGTCTAGGGAATGACTACTTGGTGATCCGACCAGATGATATCGACGGAGAGCTTGATTCTAAACAGATTCAACTTATTTGTCACCGCAACTATGGAGTCGGATCAGATGGGATTCTTCTCGGTCCACTCCCCAGTGATACCTGCAATTTCCGTCTTAGAATTCTCAACCCCGACGGCAGTGAGGCGGAAAAGAGCGGTAATGGTCTTCGCATCTTTTCACGCTTTCTCTATGATCAGGGTTTGGTGCATGAAAATTCGTTTACGGTAGAGACCCTTGGTGGGACTGTCGTCTGTCAAGTCCGGGACGGTGGAAAGACTGTAACTGTGGAAATGGGGGAGGTAAGCTTTCTGAGTACAAAGATACCCGTTACTGGAGAAGAGCGTGAAGTATTGCATGAGCATATGGGTATTTCAGGTACTACGTTTGAGTATTGTGCAGCTACCGTGGGGAACCCTCACTGCGTTATCCTCAGTGAGAATCCCTCTCCCGAGCTTGCTCGACATTATGGACCTTTAATTGAGACGGACTCTCGCTTCCCTCATCGGACCAACGTTCAGTTTTTGGAGGTCATTGACCGTCAGAACATCCGCATTGAAATATGGGAACGAGGCGCAGGATATACTCTGGCCTCAGGCAGTAGCAGCACTGCAGCCGCAGCCGTTGCCTATAGGCTTGGCCTTTGCGATCCCGCTATCACTGTTCATATGCCTGGTGGAGCCCTTGCAATCCGGTTTTCTCAGGACTTCGCCGCCACTATGACTGGGCCGGTGACCCGTGTCTGCCAAGGAGTCATAGAACCGGAGATGTTTATGAAATAAAAACCTTCGAACAAGGTCAAATCAGCCGATCGTTGCGCTACGGCTGATTTCTTCGTTGTGGGTCAAGATAAATATAGTAATTCATGATCTTAGAAGGAAAAGGAGTAAGCAATGCCTAATGTGACAGCTAATGGAATTCAGATTGAGTATGATACTTTTGGTGATAGTTCTTTCCCAGCATTATTATTAATTACAGGAAATGGTGCTCAGATGATCGTTTGGGATGTTGAGTTCTGCGAATTATTAGCAAAAACAGGTCACTTTGTAATTCGTTTTGACAACCGAGATGCAGGTCTTTCGACAAAATTTGAAGAAGCAGAAATTCCTGACTTTCCGGCTGCAATCAAAGCTGCAATGGAAGGTAAGCCTGTGGAATCAGCATATTCTCTTGACGATATGGCAGATGACACCGTTGGTTTACTTGATGCTTTGGGCATTGAGAAAGCACATATTTGCGGCGCTTCAATGGGCGGTATGATAGCCCAAGTTATCTCCTATCGACATCCAAAACATGTTCTGAGTCTCACTTCAATAATGTCGACCACAGGAAATCCTGATCTTCCGCAGGGGAAACCGGATGCACTTGCTGCTGTTCTCGCGCCTTCACCAGAGGAACGCGGAGCATATGTTGAACACAATATGAATATATGGCGGAAGATTTGGAGTCCCGGATTTCCATTTGAGGAAAAGAGAGCTCGAACGTTCATAGAGAAGAGCTATGATCGTTCATACTACCCACAGGGAATGGCACGTCAAAACATAGCTCTTATTGCCAATGGCGATCGAAGACAGTCGCTTTCAACAATTGCGGTTCCAACACTTGTAATTCATGGGGCTGATGATCCGCTGATACCGGTCGAAGGAGGAAAAGATACAGCTCGAGTAATACCGGGAGCAAGATTATTTATAATTAATGGAATGGGGCATGACATGCCAAAAGGGGTTTGGGCAGAAATAGTAGACGCCATTTCTAAGCATGCTGTGCAAGCCAACGTTTGAAATAAATAGAAATCATGGGTATGAACCCCAAAGCAAGCTGCGGGGTATTATACCCTCCGCTGCGCGGGATTGTTCAACTTACTAATTCCGCTGCGCTACGCTTTCGGAATTGGAGTTTCACAATAAATGAGTCGGTGCTATTTAAAAACCACAACGAGTCGCTCAAGCCGATCACTGCCCACTGGGCCGCTCCGGCTTAGCTTTTCGTTAGACACGCAAAAACTTAAATTCGTTCCAAAAATCCCAATTCCTGCAAAATCTCTCTAGCCCTTTGGGCATCTTCGGCTTTAACCATAAGACGGGCGTAAGCTCCCGCGGCAACGAGCATGATAGAGCTTTCCCCTTGGAAAAAATATGTGATTCCTTCACCGTCCAGAACTGATTTTATAAAAGCAATATCGCCCTGTTGATAAGTGGAGAAAACCTCAACAAGATCGACATAGCTTACTTCTTTCACAAGTTCCGGAGGCTGTTCGCCGACCAGATCAACACCGCAATCCGCGCACTTAAAAAACCCTTCTTTGTATTCGCTCTTACATTGGGGACAAAACATTCCAGATTCCCTTATTTCGTCAACTTAATAAAAACTACAGGTTCATCCCAAAGGAAGAATGATTTATCGGATGACTCGATTAAGTTTATTATATTTTTCGCGCTGTCAGTAAGAATAACCGTGGATGTATCAAATGATAGTTTCCCGTTTTCCTGCTTTTTCTTCTCTATCGTTCCTTTGATTTTGCGGTCTTTTATTGCTTTGGTAAAAGCTTCATTGGAGACATGCCAGAAAATAAGTTTGCTGTCCTTTATTTCGAATCTACCCCAAATATATCCAATATCTTTGCTATCTTTTTCCGGCAATATATTGAAATACAGCCAGGAATCGCCTTTCATGATTTTCATCATTAATGTTTCAATTTTTTCTTTATCCTCCAGAAAAACAATTTTTATAATACCTTTTTCCGGATCAATTGCTTTGATGAGAATAGCGCCTTCATCGTTTATCCATGTTCCATCTATCTTTGGCGCTTCTAATTTGAATTCATGCAATCCGACTATATTTTTCGAAACTACGGGACACCCCATTAACATCGCTGAAATCAATACTAATGAAAGTATTTTTGCCCCGCGGCAAAAAGCACACAGCTTCCGCCGGGAGTTGAATGCTTTCTGCAAGCTGCGGGATGTCGCCTTTAGAAAAGGGGTCGCCGGTTCCTGTAACCTAAAGGTCATCTGCGACCGGAGGAGCTCCACTGTTTTCATCTTGGCAACCTCCATTCTATTTTATCCCAACCGACTGGCTTCGTCGTTCTAGCAGAATAACATTGCGCCACACACCGGTAAGTGATCCGTGAGTCATCTTACCCAATCGCTCGCGCCGGCCAATTTCACGAAACCCATGTTTTTTGACAAGAGCCAGACTTGCTATATTCTCAGGGAATATCCCTCCTTGTAGAGTCCATATTTTGGACTTTTCAGAAGCACTTATCAAAGCAGCCATAAGCGCTGATCCTACGCCTTGATGACGCTTTGCGGCACAGACATACAAACTGACTTCTGCCACACCCGAATACACACGGCGTCCGGAAACCGGACTCAAGGCAACCCATCCCATTATGGTATCTCCATCTCTTGCTACCAATCTGCAATCAAGCAGGTGTGCCATATTCCATTTTTTCCAGTCAGGGGTTTCCGCTTCAAACGTTGAGTGGCCGGTGGCGATTCCTTCTTGATAGATGCGACGTACCTGCTCCCAATCATTAGGCGTCATCTTATTTATTACATATTCCATTATTCAGCACTTTATCTATCTGTTTAGTAATTTCATGCCACATTTGCGCCTCGCTCCAAAAGCAGCGCGCGAAGCACCGATCTGTGGCAGCGTTGTTCGTCAGCACAGTAGCAGCCAATGGAAAAGTTGGATTGATGAGAAAGAGCGGCAAGCAAATCAAGTATTCTGCTATTTTCTGGAGTCACCATTTCGGTGCGAAATTTTCGTAAGAAGGTCTTCCACTGATTATCATCCTTTGCGCTTTGCCCCAATTTCAATGTTTGCGGACTAGGTGAAAGGTTTGGGAACCACACATCATACCAATTTTGAGAAGAATATTCACTTTTAGGAACGCCGCGGGGCGGACGCCTGACAGTCCCGATGCGAATGCCTTCATTGGGGACTCTCTTTGTTCCCAGACGAACTATATGGACTGTCATAATCAACTCTCTAATGATTAGCGAGGCCTCGAATTTCCGCGTTTTCCATTACCCGCCCTCGAATATTTTCTAATGTAGCTTTCAACATAGCCCGCCCGAGGTCTTGTCCATTCACGTAGAGGCTGCGGAAGGGCTTCAATAATCTAAATAGCGGTCTTAATGTCCGGTATAGCCGTGGACTGCTGTTCGATGATTCACCGTCAATGAATGCGGGACGCCAACAGACCGCATTGACAAGAGCCATTAGATCGCGTTCGGTTTCCGCCTTCACACGCGCCCACATGAAGCGGCTATTCATACTCGTGCCTTTACCGCTGATGAAATGAAATACGGCAGTTGGACTATGAACACGTAGAGTTTGCGCCGCAGCAAGAGCGAAATCGTGCGTAATCTTCCGATATTCTTCCCCGGAAACCTGTGCCGCGGAGATGCCGAGACAGAAGAGACAGGCATCGACACCCATAAAGGCTTCTTCGACCGGCTCGTATTCCAGGTAATCATTATGGATGAACACACGAAGTTTTTTGTGAGTGAAGCGAAGCGGACGCCGGGTAATCGCGCGAATCTCCTTGACAGCCGGCGAGGAAAAGCACGCCCGGAGAATGCTACCGCCGGCGGAACCACTTGCGCCAAAGATAAGAACCTTCATTCAACAGTACTCCTTTCACAAACTAGAAACAGTTTATGCTATTTCTGAAGCGTTTAAAGTCGCCTAACAATTAATACTACAAACTTCACTTTTTCCGATTTTTGATACATCTTTAAATTACCTCAACAATTTAACTTTTGCAATTGTTATCCTCAACTAGCTGTTGTGATATTTCTTATTTTATCTATAATCACGGGTATGAATCAACGCAATGTTGTAGCAAACTGTGATATGTTATACTCTCCGTTGCGCGGGATAGCCCCAATAGCCTTTGGCTTATGGGATTAATTCAGCTAACAGATATTACTGCACTGCGTTTGTAATATCTGAGTTTCATTAATTCAACCTGCAAGCTTCAGCGGTGACGTGACCTTTAGGTTATGCACTTTGTTTCTGAAGCTTGGGTCTCATTACAACTTACCAATGCCAACGTGTGACCTTTAGGTTATGCGTTTCGCTTTTGACATTGGAGTTTCACAATAAAGCAAAGAACTTTTAAAGGTTAAGTGAAATTATGGCCAAGCTGACATTAAATGAGTGGGTCGCCCGCTTAAAGAAGAATAAAAGTTTTCTTCACAGCGTTGCCGCTATCGTTGATATTCCCGAAAAAGTAGGCGATTGGGAAGATTATCCATCCTGGGTTAATCCGCAGTTACAGTCGGTTTTGAAGAAACACGGCATGGAGAGGCTCTACAAACATCAGGCGCAGGCAATTCGTTTTATCCGCAACGGTAAGGATGTCGTGCTGGTTACACCTACGGCCAGCGGCAAGACGCTTTGCTATAATCTTCCTGTCCTCCAAAGTATTCTGGAGGAACCGGAAACACGCGCCTTATATATTTTTCCGACCAAAGCGCTGGCGCAGGATCAGATGCATGAGATTTACAGCCTGATTACCGACCTGAAAGCCGATATCAAAACTTTTACTTATGACGGCGATACACCCGATGATGCCCGCCAAGCCATCCGTAAACAGGGACATGTCGTCGTTACCAATCCGGATATGCTGCACGCAGGAATCCTGCCGCATCATACTAAATGGCAAAAGCTATTCATGAATTTAAAATATATCGTCATTGATGAACTGCATATTTACCGCGGCATTTTCGGCTCGCACTTTGCCAATGTCATCCGCAGGCTGGTGCGGATTTGCCGTTTTTACGGCACTAATCCCGTTTTCATTTGCTGCTCGGCCACTGTGGCCAATCCCCGTGAACATGCCGAAAAAATATTGGAGCGTGAGGTTGCTCTTTTTGATAAAAGCGGCGCTCCCACGGCGGCAAAAACTTTTATTCTTTACAATCCGCCGCTGGTTAATCGTGAGCTGGGTATCCGGCAGAGCGCCATGACGCCCGCGCGCAAGATTGCCGCTGATCTCATTGAAAACGACATTCAAACAATTGTTTTTGCCACCAGCCGCTTAAACGTGGAAGTGCTGACCAAATATCTGAAAGATAAATTTGTGCGGACGAAACCACAAGACGATCACTTTGTCACCGGTTACCGCGGCGGTTATTTGCCGAATCTGCGCCGCGAGATCGAAAGCGGCCTGCGGGAGCGCGAAGTTATGGGAGTTATCAGTACCAACGCGCTGGAGCTGGGCATTGACATCGGCAATCTGGAAGCGTGCATTATGGTCGGCTATCCCGGCTCTATTGCCAGCACCTGGCAGCAGGCGGGGCGCGCGGGGAGGCGCACAGGCCGCAGTTTGGCTATGCTCATTGCCCGCAGTAATCCTTTAGATCAATTTATCATGGAAAATCCCGATTACTTTTTTTCTCTTTCGCCCGAACATTGCCGCATTAATCCCGACAATCTGCTGATCTTACTGCACCATATCAAAAGCGCCGCTTTTGAATTGCCCTTTGAGAAAGGGGAAAAGTTCGGCGGTGAAAATCTGGAAGAATTCCTTCAATATCTCGAAGAAAAAGGAGTTCTGCATCGGACAGACGACCGCTGGCACTGGGCGGCAGAAAGCTATCCGGCGGACGAAGTAAGTTTGCGGTCAATTAACCCGGAAAATGTTGTCGTGGTGGATACCACGGAGGCGGGTAAGCACAAGGTGATCGCGGAGGTGGACTGGGACAGTGCCTTTACCGCTGTGCATGATGAAGCTATTTATATGCTGGCCTCCGAGCAGTATCACGTGGACAAACTCGATCTGGAAGGGAAAAAAGCTTATGTACGTAAGGTGGATTCCAATTACTATACCGATGCCATGACTTACACCAACGTCAGGGTAATCGATTCTTTTGAGAATCACAAAGATGCCGGAGCGATTGTCGAGCATGGCGAAGTTCAGGTGGTGCGCAAAGTAGTCGGCTACAAAAAGATCAAATTTTACACTTCCGAAAATCTCGGGTACGGCGATGTGAATCTGCCGGAAAAAGACATGCACACGACCAGCTACTGGTTTACCATTCCGCGCGACCGTTTGCGCAAACTCAATTTCACCGCAGCGGAAATTATTGATGGCCTTTCCGGCCTAGCCTACACTCTACATCATTTATCCGCAATGTATTTGATGGCGGATACTCACGACATCGATCGCTCGCTGGGCGATAAAAGCGGGGAGTGGTTTGTCAACCAGGGTAAAACCGGAAGGATAATAACTTCTTTCGGATCCGGACGCCCAGAAAATTTGGATGATAAAAGCGGGGCTAGAATAGACGAGTTCGATCCGACCATCTTTATTTTCGATTCCTATCCGGGAGGCATAGGATTTTCCGAACTGCTTTATCGCGAACATGCCAATTTGCTTACCGCCGCCAAAAGCCTGATTGAAAAGTGTCCGTGCGCTTACGGCTGCCCGTCATGCGTAGGCCCCACGCTGGAAGTAGGCAAAACCGCCAAAGAAATTGTGCCTAAAATTGTGGAGTTGATTATCGGCGAATGAACTCGATTGAAAAATTAAAACATCTGACCGGCGAAAAGACCAAAGCGCCGGAAAAACCTTCGTCAAAACAAGTCCAAATCGATGAATTGCGCCGCCGGATTGATACAATCACATCGAGAAGGCTGCATCAGCATCAAAGTGTGTCTGAAAAAAAATTTGACGCTGATAAGATCAATCTATCGGAAATTGTAGCCGGCGAAGAGACCGAAAACGATCACGGCAGATTTTTTCTGGCAAGCGAAGTTGTTCGCGGTAGCAGCCGTCATGGGCATCGTAACATCAGGGAAACCTTTGGTCTGGACATGAAAGCGGCGGCATTACTGGCCAACGAGCCAAGCATTGCTTATTTGAACTCTTCCGATGCTCTGTTTCTGGATACGGAGACGACAGGGCTTGCCGGAGGCACTGGAACAATGGCTTTTTTAATCGGCCTGGGCTGGTTTGAAGACGGCCAATTTCACATCCGGCAAATTCTGGCGCGCGATTTTGGTGAAGAAAAAGCTGCGTTAGCTTATCTCGGTGAAATAGCCGGTCAAAAAAAATTCCTGGTAACATTCAACGGCAAAGCTTTTGACGTTAATCTTTTAACCACGCGCTTTATTTTAAATCGCTTGAAAAGCGATCTGGCGGGACTGCCGCATCTGGATTTACTGCATCCTTCACGCCGCATTTTAGGACATCGTTTAGAGAACAGCCGTCTCGCCACTCTGGAAGCCGAAGTGCTGGGAGTTGAACGCGAAGACGACATCCCCGGCTGGGAGATACCACAGCGTTACTTCGATTGGCTGCGCCATCGTGACGGACGCCTTCTCGCATCTATCTTTGAGCATAACCGGCTGGATGTAATTTCCATGGCAACCCTCACCGCCCATCTGACGGAAATTCTGACAGCGCAAGAATTCATCCAGAACTCGGATGCAGGCGATTATCTAGCCGCTGCCCGTCTTTTATTAAAACGAAACGGCCCGGACGGTGCCGAAAAGATATTAAGTATGTTCCAGGAACAAAGTTGCGCGGAATTCTCTTATATATCGAAAAAGCAACTTTCTCATTTATACAAACGCACGGGTCGTTGGCGGGAAGCCGTGCAAATTTGGGAAGAGATAGCCGCCACATCGCCTACGGATTTCTCGGCAATTTCGGAGTTGGCCAAATGGCTGGAACACCATGTTCGCGATTACCGACGTGCCCAAATGCTGATAGAAAAAGCCTTGGATCAAGAGCATGCTTTTTCGGCGGAAGAAAGAGGATCTTTATTGCACCGTTTGCAGCGTTTAAACGACAAACTGAAAACTGCCCGGTAATTGTTTTAGAGATTGCCTTGTCCTGACACAAAGAATTATAAGGATTTGTCTATTTGTCTTTTTTGGCGGAAAAAATTTGTTCGATTCCGCGGAAGTCGGTTTTACCGGTAGCTGTTCTAGCTATTGAGGAAACAATTTTTATTCGACGCGGCATGGCATAAGGCTCCAGCATATCCATCAAAAGCTTTTTCAAGTGGGTTTCGGTAAGATCACAGGCAACCAGAGCGGCAATCACGCTTTCGCGTCCCTTTTCCGTGGGCAAAGAAACAACAACGGCATCTCGCACCGTCGGCAATGTTTTGATTTTGTTTTGTACATCCAGAAGGTCCACTCTTTTGCCGGCCACCTTGACAATACCGTCCGCTCGCCCCAAAAGGACAAAGCGGTTATCCTTGACTGCCCGGGCTTCATCACCGGTCAAGCAAAAACCATCCGCGTTCCGCTTCATTTCCGCGGAAACAAAATCGGATTTAATAGAGAGTTTTTTCCCGTCAATTTTCCAGGAAACAACATCAAAAGGTTTCCAACTGTCGGCGTGTTCACTGATGTTGTGCGAAGCAATGCCTCCGGTTTCCGTCGAGCCGTAAATTTCGGTTATGCCAAGACCTGTCTTTTTTTGGAAATGAATGGCATCGGCGCGGTTCAGCACGCCGGAAGAAGAAAAAGCGACTTTCAGGGTAGGAGCGGATAAATTATTGACCTTCAAGGCGCGGTAATGAATAGGCACGCTGATCAGGACGGTGGCCTTGTGTTTGTTGATTGTAGAAATGATTTCCTGCGGGAAGGTATATATATCAGGCAGGATTTGCGCCTGCGCCGTAAAAGGCGCCAAAACGGAAAAAAGCAATCCGTAGATATGATATGGCGGTACGGTGGAAACAAACAGGTCTTCCTCCGATAATGCGAATTTTTCTTTTAAATAGAAAGCCTCGGCCAGCAAATTACGAGGCGATTTTGACCAAACTTTGGGTTTTCCGGTGGAGCCGCCGGTAAAAAGACGGAGAAACTGTTCGTCAGGATTGCGGATTTCTTTTGGATTAATATCGGATATTTTACCGGGAAGAGGAGTGATTACTTCCACTCCCGAAGGCAGTTCCTCGGGGTGGTCGGCGATAGCGGCGTTGAATCCGACGGCCTCATACATTTCCGCCAAGGCATGAGCGGAAAAAGAGTAAGGCAATATCAATTGACAAGCTCCGCTAAGCGAAGCCAGAACACAAGCGGCGGTGACAGCTTTCTTTTCCGTGCAAAGGCAAAGGGTTTTTTCTCCGCCGCGCCTGGCTAAATTTTTCTTTATGCCCGCGGCCAACTCAAAAATCTCACCGTAGCTGTATCCGGAAAATGTAAAATCCTTCCGGCAGAGATTTGGGGATGGCGCCAGGATTTTTTTATATAAGTTGATAAAATGGTCTTTTTTTGTGTCGGCCATATTGACGGTAAATTTCATTAATTTATTTTTTAATTTATTTTTTACTTATCTATCGGAAAAAATGAAAAAAATCAATGGTGTATTTTTTGTTTATTGCTCTATAAATTAAATATTCTTTTTTATTATACTAAATGCAGAAAGAAGAACAATTTTTGTTGACTTCTATGCAGTTTTTTCATTAGCTATAAAAAAATTTAAAAAGAAATGGCCATGCTTAATATTGACATTGAAAGCCTTATTCCGCATCGTGAGCCGATAAAGATTATCAGTGAAGTGCTCGATATACAAGAAGACTTCGCCATTACTACTGCTATTGTAAATCCCGGTTGGCCTCTTTTTGACGGCGATGCGGCAGATTCACTTGTCCTCATTGAGGCCGTTGCCCAAACAGCGGCCATTGTCGAAGGTTACAAGAGAAGCAAACAGGGCAAAGCTGGCGTTAAGGGCTGGCTTGTCGGCATCAAGAATGCCGAATTTAATGTGGCGAAAATTCCTGTTGATACTCAATTGACCATTTTCGTCAACAGTAAGTATTCGTTCGATAATTACGGCGTTGTTCAAGGAATTATTAAAACTGGCGAAAATATTTTAGCTACAATAGTCCTTCAAGCTTTGCGTTTGAATGAATGATGTCAGTCGACAGATAGATATTATTTGAGGAGATTAATTAAAAACATGAATGAAAAAAAAGTGGCAATAGTTACAGGCGCAAGTAGAGGTATCGGCAGGGCAACAGCTGTGGAGTTAGCCAAAGCCGGTTACTTTGTAGTTATAAACTATAAATCCAATGAGGCGGCAGCAATAGAAACTTTGAAGCTTGTAGAGTCTACGGGCGGAGTGGGAGAAATTATGAAATTTGATGTTGCCGATGGAATACAGACTATAAGTAGTATTAAAATTATCGTTGAACGTCATAAAAAAATAAAAGTGCTCATCAATAATGCCGGAATCACTGCGGATGGCCTTTTTATGATGCTGGGGGAAGATGAATGGGATAATGTAATTAACACTACCCTAAAGGGTTTTTACAATGTTACAAAACCGGTTTTACGGGAAATGGTTAAATCAAAATGCGGTTCAATTGTTTCCGTTTCGTCGGTCGCCGGAATAATGCCCAACCGCGGCCAGACAAACTACGCGGCGGCAAAGGCGGGAATAATAGGGGCTTCCCATTCACTGGCTAAAGAAGTGGCAAGGTTTGGAATAAGGGTAAATGTTGTCGCTCCGGGTTTAATTGAAACAGAAATGATCAAAAACGCGCCGGTTGCCGAAATCAAAAAGGCTATTCCGATGGAGAGACTAGGCAAACCGGAAGAAGTGGCCCGTGTCATTCGGTTTTTGTGTTCGGATGATGCCTCTTATATGACAGGGCAGGTCGTTGGAATTAATGGCGGAATATGCTGATGCGAATTCGCAACAATTTATATAATTTTGTTTTTATTCTTGTCGGGATTCTTTGGGTTTCTTGTCCGTCAAATTATTCCTTCGCCGATAATTTTGACCAATTACGGAAAAACGCCACCAATATCAAAACCATTAAAGCCCGTTTTGTGCAAAAAAAATCAATGAAAATCTTAATCAGACCCCTTATCTCTGAAGGGTTGTTTTATTACGCCGCGCCCGATTCTTTCCGCTGGGAGTATTTGAAACCATTAAGAAGTGTAGTAATAGCGTATAAAGGCGACACTAAGCGTTACATCGCTTCCGGCGGAAAAATGATTGAAGATAAAACAGGCGGTGTCCAGGCAATGAAGATAGTCCTTAACGAAATAGCCAGTTGGATGAGCGGCAAATTCGATCAAAATCCGTCATTTACGGCAACATTAAAAGAAGGAGCATATACAGAGATCACATTGACACCGGTCGAAAAAAACATGGTCGGGATGATTGAAAAAATTATTATTTCCCTTTCTAAAAAAGAGAAAGCGGTCAAGTCTGTAAAAATTATAGAAAGCGCAAATGCCTTTACCCAGATAGATTTCAGTGATGTGCAAATCAATAAAATAATTAGCGATAAAACATTTCAGGATGTTGAATGAAGCGGATATCCCCGTTAATTCTAATAACTATATTTCTTGCATCCTGCCAAAGTCTGCCGGTAATTAATGCACCTGCGCCGCCGGCAGACGGGAAGATTTCCGCTTGTCCGTCTCCATTTTTAAAAGAAAGATACCGGCTGATACATGCGATTGAAACCCGAATGGCGGGAGATACCCGGGGGGCAATTATCGGTGTAACTTTGGCCGATCCAGCCACCCGCTTAATTTCCTGCGCCATTATGACAGCGGAAGGAATGGTACTTTTCGAAGCCGGAGAAGACGCAGGATTGTTAAAGGTTAATCGAGCACTGCCGCCTTTTGATTCTGCGGATTTTGCGCAAAACATGATCAATGACATTAAGCTCATCTTTTTCGCACCGGCAGGAAAAATTGAACAGAAAGGCAATCTTCTCGGAGGAGTTGCCGTTTGCCGCTGGCGTGAAGAAAATGGCGGCTGGATCGATGTGTTATCCAATCAGCCAAAAGGCATAGAAATAAAACGGTATTCATCGTGCGGCAGTTTGAAACGTCATGTGAAGTTCGAAAAAACGGATGAAAATATTTATCAAAACATTGAACTGCACGCAAACGAGCTATATAGTTATTCGTTGTTTATGAAGCTGATTGAAGCCCAACCGGCAAAAGAAGAATTACTTATAAATAAAGCCAAAGAGAAGAAAAAATGAAAAATCCTGTAGAGGGTAAAAATATCGTTATCATTGGTTCAGGTATCGGCGGATTGAGCGCGGGAATTCTTTTATCCTTGTTGAACTTCCAGGTAACTATTGTGGAAAAAAATCCCCTGCCGGGCGGATTGATGCGTTCCTACCGGCGGTCGGGAATTGATTGTCCTGTGGGAGTGCACTATGTAGGAGCTTTGGGAGAGGATGAACCCTTAGGCAGGATGTTCCGCCTGCTGGACATCAGTGTCGCCGGCCTTTTTGAAAAAATGGGACAGGATGGCGTAATTGACCGCTATATATTCGATGATTTCACTTTTGATTTACCTGTCGGCATTGACGCTTTTGAGGCTAACCTGCTGGGTTCTTTCCCGGATGATGCCGTGGCAATTGGTTTAATCATGAAAAATATGCGTGAAATTGCGCGGCGTATGCGCGAACCATCGTTTCTGCTTAATCAGGGCGATCCTTTCCAGAATATTGACTATTTTAGTCCGATGGGCGAGTATTTACAAAAGCTTGGTGTGTCCCGCGGTTTACGGGATGTGCTGGCCGTACCTTCCCACTCTGTTATTGGTGTCCCCCTGGATGAGTGCCCCGTAATATTTCACCATATGGTTCTGGCCAGCTATCTATTTTCCTCCTGGAGATTGAAAGAAAGCGGCAGCAAAATGGCGGCTATTTTTGCACAACGTTTTGCCGAACTGGGCGGGAAACTTATACTGAATGATGGCGCAGATAAAATCCTGCTTAAGTCCGCACAAGTTACCGGTCTGCGGCTGCAATCGGGAAAATATTTATCTGCTGATGCCGTTGTGGCGGCGATTCATCCCAAAGCAATGCTGGCGTTAATGGAGCCGGACTCACTGAAGAGTTCCTACTGGCAGCGAATATTGAACCTGGAGGAAACGGAGGGGGTTATCACGGTTCAGGTCAGTGTTGACGCCCAGGTTCATCCCGAGATGACTTACAACATTTACCGCATGCAGACCGACGAAAAAGGCATATTGAATTATGGAGTTTTTTACCAGTTGCGCCGGGGCAATGCTACTGGCGCCAATCTGCTTACGATCATGAGCAAATCATTATACACCGAATGGAACCGCTGGGAAAATACAAATTCGGGGCAGCGCGGCCGGGATTATGAAGTGCAAAAACTGAACATTGCACGCGACCTTTTACAAAATGCCGGCCAGGTTCTGGGAAATTTTAAAAATCCCGAGATTTTGGATATTTTTACGCCATTGACGCTCCGGGATTATGTTAATTGCCCCGAAGGTTCCTGTTATGGGGTAATGCGCAAGACGAGTCAGTTGCTCAAAATCGCTTCCTTAAATAATATTCCCGTATCCGGACTTTACCTGGCGGGGCAAAACGCTGTGGCGCCGGGAGTATTAGGCAGTATTCTGGGTTCGTTCAATGTGGCAAGGCAAATCGCCGGTCAGGAACGCCTGAAGAAAGAAATTAAGTGGGGCTTGTAATGCCTGTGCAGAAGGTAATTTCTACCGGTTTCAAAAATTATAGAAATATATTAAAATATCTGTTAAAAGCTCCGAAGTAAATCTATAGGGGATGTGATGGGCATGACACGTCAAGAAATTGAACGGGAAGTGAAAAGTATTTTTCAGCGAGAATTTGAAATAGAAAATCCCGGCATGGATGATGACCTGCGTGAAACGTATGAATTTGACAGCATTGATGCCATCGAACTTTTGCTGGAAATTGAAAGATTCTTAGGCTCAGAGCTCAGTCAGGAAGAAAAAAAACAGGCCATGGACATTCGCACGATAAATCAGATTTGCGACTATATTGAAAGAATTATCCAGACAAGAAAAGCTTCGGCGGTAAAATAATTTATGGAACGCAGGGTCGTTATTACAGGTTGTTCCGCCATAACGCCGATCGGTCACGGGCGCGATCCGATTGTCGAAAGCTTGTTGAAGGGTGTTTCGGGAGTCAAGCCCTTGCGCGAAGACGAGTTGATCAGCCGCTTTATCCATTCCAAAGTCTACGGAACAGTTGACTATCCGATTAACTACGATTTTAAGCGGCAATTTCGCAAAACCATGGCGCCGTGTTCTTATTATGCCTGTCAGGTCGCCAAGGAGGTTTTAGAACAGTCGGGCTTACCGGAAGATTTCATAACGTCCGGAAAGATGGGAGTTGCCTTTGGTTCCATTCATGGCTCTCCGACAGTGCAGCGAGATATCTACCGTACTTTTTTCGGTGCGTCGGATAAGAAAGATTATCAGACAATCGGTGCTGTTGATTACCTGAAATCAATGGTGCACACCACCGCCGTCAATATAACCAAGATGTTCGGCATCACCGGCCGTGTCATTTCCTCCGGCACGGCGTGCACCACCAGCAGCCAGTCCATCGGTTACGGTTACGAATCGGTTAAATTCGGCATGCAGGAAGCCATGCTCTGCGGCGGCGCTGATGAATACGATACAATCACGGTTGCTGTTTTTGATAATTTACTGGCCTGTTCCACGGCTTTCAATAATGAACCTGCCCGCACCCCTCGCCCGTTTGATAAACTGCGCGACGGCCTGGTGGTGGCCGAAGGCGCAGGCGCAGTGATGCTGGAAGAATATGAACTGGCCAGGAAACGCGGCGCACAAATTCTCGCGGAAGTTATCGGCTTTGCGTGCAATAATAACGGCGGTGATCTGATTTTACCCAATCTCACCGGTATTACCAATACGCTTAAACTCGGCGTGGAAAACGCCAAAGTTAATCCTCAGGATGTCGATTTAGTAAGCGCTCATGCTACCGCAACGAAAATGGGTGATATTATTGAAGCGCAGGCTATCAACGCCGTTTTCGGCAATCATCCTTATGTCGTAGGTTTAAAAGGTTATATGGGACATACGATGGCCGCCTGCGGGAGCATCGAAACCATCCTCTCCCTTTACATGATGCAGGATGGATTTATCGCACCGACATTGAATCTGGAAGAAATTGATGAACGTTGCGCCATGATTAAGCATGTGCAAAAACTGATCGAGCATCCGGTCAAAACCGCAGCCATTCAAAATTTCGCCTTTGGCGGCGTCAATACCATCCTCCTGATAAGGAAATTTTCTTGAGATAACATGCCCCTAATGAGAATTTTTCAAAATGTATTCGACTTGTTCATTACTTTACTTTTGTGGGCGTATTTCCTTTTCGGTTCGGTTGTTTTTTTCTTTTTGTTTTACATACCGGCTTATTTATTTTCGTCAAACCGCGTAGCGGCTTTTCAAAATTTAAACCACATTCATATGAAGAACTTTTTTGCCCTGACACGTTTGCTGATCCCCCGCACAAAATTTGACATCCAGAAGGAAATTCGACATATACATTCATCCGTTGTTGTCTGCAATCACTTATCTTATCTTGATCCCATTTTGCTCATTTCGCTTTTCCAAAGGCAAGTGACCATAGTAAAAAGCACCTTTTTTAAGGTTCCTTTCTTTGGCTGGCTGTTAAAAACTTCCGGTTATATTCCCTCCGTGCCCAGTGAGATGCTGGGTCCGGCAATGATCAAAAATCTGGAAGAAATCAAGAAACATCTGGCAGCCGGCGGCAATTTGTTTGTGTTTCCTGAAGGCACTAGAAGCCGTGACGGAAATCTCACACCCTTCAACAAAGGAGTGTTTAGCATCGCCCGCTACTGCAACGCTCCGCTAAAACTAATTTTTATCAAAGATACCAACAAATTATTTCAACCTGGTCACTTCTTGTTTCACACTCGGGATTTTAATACAATTCAGCTGGAACTAATCGGTTCTTTGGATCCGGATTATAAAGGCAACTCTTTTTCCATTTCCGCCGTTGCTGATCAAGCCAGAAAACTATTCGAAGAAAGGCTACAAAAAGATAAAGCGAAACAAAATGAAACACCAACCCTCGTTTATGGAGAAAATTAGAAACAGACTCAAACAGTTATGGAGGTTACAACTATGGAATTGCAAGAAGCAATTTTAAAGCGCAGGAGCGTAAGAAAGTTTACCGAGAATATCGTGACCGATGAGGAGCTTCGACAAATTTTCGAAGCTGTACGCTGGTCACCATCATGGGCTAATACCCAGGTTTGGGAATTTATCGTTGTACGCGACAAGGCGCTGATTGAAAAGGTAACGGGTACTTATGTCGAAAAAAACCCGGCAACCAAATGTTCGCTGGCCGCATCCGCCTTGATTGTGGCCTGTGCTAAGACCGGTGTTTCCGGCTGTTACGATGGAAAAGATGTTACAGCAATTAAAAACTGGTATATGTTTGACTTAGGGCTGGCTGTTCAAACGCTTTGTTTAAAAGCCCATGAGCTGGGTTTAGGTACTGTTGTAGTCGGTTTAATGAACCATGAAGCTTGCAAAAAAATCCTTGCAGTTCCTGATGGTCATGAGGTTGTGGCCGTGATTCCTATCGGGAGGCCGATATTGCCTTTAAGAGAAGGCCCTCCGCGCAAATCTGTTTCCGAAATAGCGTATCGGGATCAGTTTGATAAAGCGATGTTCTAACACCTGGAAAAAATAAAATGGCGAAATTTGGAAAATATGCAGACCTCGCAAAGTCGCTCAAAGCGATTAATGCAAAAATAATATCGTCTCAAGATATTATTTTTGATATTCGAGCCATATTGAAGTGCCGATGGGGATGCGAAGATTTCTTTCAGAACAGCATCCGCTGCGGGACAAGAAATACTTCCTATCAAGAGCGAGTAGAAATGGTTAAGGGTTATGACCATATTCTGTTAGTTCACTCCCATGATGCCAGAGAATTGAGCATTGCCGTTCTGGAAATTGAAAAAACTGCATTTCTTGACGGCTACTATTTTGCTTTCGCAATTCGCACCTGTAATCTTTGTAAGATTTGTGCCGAACAGCAGGGTAATCCCTGCCCAACACCGGAGAAAATAAGACCCTGTGATCAGAGTTTCGGCATTGATGTATATAAAACAGCGCGAAATTTAGGACTGCCCTGTGAAGTCCTTCAAAGTGAGCATGATATACAGAACCGGTATGGCTTTGTTCTGCTTGATTGAGAAACGGCATATTAGCTAACTTAACCAGAAACTGATAACAGAAAAGGAATAATGGCAAAGCTTAAAATCCGGGTAGCTACGCGAAAAGATGTTGCATTGCTGACAGATATTATTCGGAGTTCCTTTCGGGATGTGGCCGAACGCTTCGGTCTGACACAGGAGAACTGCCCCAAGCATGCGTCTAATTGCACGGCGGATTGGATTGAAAAAGATATGGATAGGAGCGTCACTTATTTCATCCTTGAGGAAGAGGGCCAAACGTCAGGATGTGTGGCTTTAGAAAGAGTAAATGATGAGTTGTGCTATCTGGAACGACTTGCAGTTTTGCCGTTCAGGCGACAACGCGGTCTCGGGAAAGCTTTAGTTGATCACGTTTTTAAAGAAGCCAAACACAACGGCGCCAAACACTTGAACATAGGAGCTATTGCGGAACAATCAGAATTAGGCAACTGGTATCGAAAAATCGGGTTTGTTGAGACAGAGACTAGGGAATTCGCTCATTTGCCTTTTCGGGTGAGATTCATGTCTTACGAAATTAAACCGAATTGCAAAAAATCAGATTCAGCATACGCTTAAATATAACTTAGCCACAACATTCAACGAAAGATGAAAAGGAGAAAATATGAAGCAATTTGTTATTACTCCATCGGCCGGTAAAAGACTCATCGGTAAAGCAATCGCCAAACATTCTGTCGTCACAGAAGCGCTCAAGAAGGGTATCGTCGTAATCATCGCCGGAACGACAAACGGGTATGTTGCCGAAGAAATACTTTCAGCTCTGGGAGGGACAAAGGACTTACGGCGGGATCGTTTTTTTCGTGGAATCACCCTTCCGCCGAACCGCCCTACCAAATCCGGACAGCTTCCTGACAAAAGTGCTTTTCCGGGTGACGTAGTAATCAAGGATGGTGTCTGGCAGAAAGGCAAAACAATATTTGATGTTGTCGATGATCTGAAAGAGGGGGACATCATTTTAAAGGGAGTCAACGCCGTTGATTTAACACAAAAGCGGGGCGCAATTCTGATTGCCGATCCGAAAGCGGGAACAATCGGCGTTTCTCTGCAGGCGGTGGTAGGAAGGCGAGTGCGCCTCATGCTGCCTGTTGGGCTGGAAAAACGCGTGACCGAAAATCTGGATGAACTGGCGGCAAAGATGAATGAACCGGGAGCTCAGGGGCCCCGGCTTCTCCCCGTACCCGGTGAGATTTTTACTGAGCTTGACGCGATCGCGTTACTCACCGGTGCCAGGGCACAACTGGTTGCGGCAGGCGGAGTTTGCGGGGCGGAGGGAAGTGTATGGTTGGCCATAAGCGGCAAATCTGCCGAAGAAAATGCCGCCGTCACCCTTCTCAAATCTATTGCCGATGAACCGGCGTTTAGCCTTTGAAGGCTCCACGTAGTGAAATGGAAGAAAATCAAATCAACACTGTCATCAAAATTTTAAAAAAAGAACTGGAAGTGGGAACACTGCCGATTGTTTCTCATCTGGCGAAGGATCAGCGCGACCCTTTTGTCATCTTAATTTCCACGCTCTTAAGCCTGCGGACGAAAGACGAGGTTACCGCAGTTGCTACCGAACGGCTGTTTGCTCTTGCTTCCACACCACAAGAAATGCTGCGGGTGCCTTTAGATAAAATAGCCCGGACGATTTATCCTGTTGGTTTTTACCGCGTCAAAGCGCGAACAATTCATCATGTTTGCCGGGAATTGATCAAACGCTTTGCCTCAAAAGTTCCGGATGATCTTGATATTTTGCTAAGCATCAAGGGCATTGGCCGCAAAACCGCAAATCTCGTTGTAACGCTTGCTTATGGCAAAGACGGCATTTGTGTCGATACGCACGTGCACAGAATTTCCAACCGGCTGGGCTATGTCAAAACAAAAACACCCGACGAAACTGAATTTGCCCTGAGGGACAAACTGCCGCGCCGCCACTGGATTATTTATAACACCATAATGGTTGCTTTTGGACGGCAAACCTGCAAGCCTGTTTCTCCGCTTTGCAGTCTCTGCCCGGTAAATAAATACTGCGATCGTGTCGGAGTCACTCTCAGCCGCTAAGCAGCGCATTAGTGGGCGTAAAATTAAAGTTGACGAGTTTACAGCGTTTTGATATTGTCCGCACGTTTTTAAGCGGAAAACTTAGGAAAATTAATACCCCGGAAAGAAGTAAATAACGCGCAAGAGGGATCAGCAAAAGCTGGTTTAGATTGATTTTTTAGTAATAATACATTTTTTAAAGAAGAGAATTTTATGAATACATTAGTGACGATTTTACATGTTTTAGCTTGTTTTGTTTTAATTTTCGTTGTGCTGCTGCAGGCAGGCAAGGGAGCCAATATGGGCGCCGCTTTCGGCGGCTCCAGCCAAACAGTTTTTGGCTCCTCGGGAGCCGGTACTTTTTTGGGAAAGTTGACCGCAACGGTAGCTGTAATTTTCATGCTTACATCTCTGATACTCACCTATACGGCAGGCCACAGAGGCTCTTCGTTGGTGGAGCGCTCTAAAATCCCTATCACTCAACAGGCGCCTCCGGCGGCGAGCCCAAATGCGGCAAAACAGCCGGTACTACCTCCCGCGACTCCGGAAAAGAAGTAAGTTAACTGAAATGTTTAAATTATTTTTGATGCCGAAGTGGTGGAATTGGTAGACACGCTATCTTGAGGGGGTAGTGGACAAAATCCGTCCGGGTTCAAATCCCGGCTTCGGCACCATTATTAGAGGCCTTTTCCAGCCGCCGATCAACTCATATTCATCCCGAAAAAATTCCCAGGATTTTTAAAAATTAAGCAAATCCGCTCCCTTTGGGGAGTATGGCTTAACGTTTACTATCCGTAAAAACCAGCTCCTTCAAAAGCTGTTTTGTTCTCCGCAATTTTTCGGCTTTAGAGATTTTCATATTATCAAGCTGAGCGCACTTTTCAGCAACTGCTTTGCATCTATCTGTCCATTCTTCGGAATGAAAATCCATTTCTTTCCGTCGTTCAGACAGCGTCCCGCTTTCTACAACCGGTTCATCGCTTACTTTTTGCGGGCGTGGCACTTTCCTTCTTTCCTGGCGAAACATTTCACTCAAAAGCTGTTTTATCCGCCACCACTTTTCGGCTTCGGGAATTTTCTTCTTATCTAGCAGACAGCACTTTTCCACAGCCGCTTTACATTTTTCTTCCCATTCCTTGGAATAAAGATTGATCAGATTATTCTGTTCTGACATTGCTTTGCCCTCCACTGTCGGCATTACCACAATGATTGAATTGAGAGCTTTAAGAAAGACATGATTCCTCTGTCATTCCTGTGAATACGGGAACCCATAAATATAAAAAATACTGGACTCCCGCCGGAATAATACCTGGCGTATGCCGGGCGGGAGTGACATATTTATGTGATGATTATAAAATGAGACTAATTAGGATGCAAATAAAATTTTCGAAGCTTAATTTGACAATTTCTGCAAAATCAAGCTCTGATTTTCACATTTAAGGAAAATAACATCTGTAATTCACTGCAAATCTTCCATGCTCTGGTTTAAGCATTTTCAAAAACTCTTGTGGGTTTGTAGCGGCCAACTATTTTTTATGTGCTCTTTAATTATTTGCTCTAATTCCGCACCGTATAATTTGACTTTTTCCTGCGATAAATATTCTTGTAGATTATTATGGTCTTGTGCAAGCTCCAGCAAGTTTTTATCCGGCAAAAACATGAATATAGCACGGTTTTCTTCTTTGGCCCGCTGGAAACGCCAGAAGTAAAGCCTTTTGAATAATTCTTTCTGCTCTTGATTTAGGCAATAGTAGCCCTTGATTCTTGTGTGTCCATGCCGGTCGATTCTTTTTTCCCGCCAATTGGTGGCGGCAATTTTGGCAAAAGCCTCTCTGGCGGCATCTTTCAAACCTTTTATTCCTAACTCCGCCGCTTGTCTTTCGTAAAGCGCCGGAAGATATGTAACATCCTGAACGGCGTATTCCAGTTGTTCCTCGGTCAATGGCCGGTTATCCCAACGCGAGCGCTGCATTTTTTTACTTTTTTTCAATTCCACGCCCACAAATTGCGTAATCATTTTTTCCAGCGAAAGCTGCTTAAAGCCCAAGAGAAGTGCCGCCCGATGCGTATCAAAAATATTTTTGAAATCAAATTTATAATCCCTTTTGAGAAGACGGATATCGTTATCCGCGGCATGAAGAACCTTGATAATTTGCCGATTACCAAAATATTTACCTAAAAAAGATAGGTCCAAATTGTTGATGGGGTCAAAAACATAGGTCGTTTCATTGGCATGAATTTGGATAAGACAGAGCTTTTCTTTAAAATAGCGGAAAGAATCGTATTCCGTATCGATGCTCAATACCGAAGCCTGTTCAAAATCATCAACGGCGCGCAGTAATTTTTTGGGTGTATCTACCAAAAGCCATTTTGTATCCATGGAGGGCAACTTAACCGAAACAGCAATTTAAAGCTATAAAAATGACACTGAAAATACCAAGAAAAGTAAGGACAAAATAATCTGGGGAAGTCAGCTTTAATTCCACCAAAGAAGTGCGCTCGCCACGCCGATAGTTCCTTGCTTCCATCGCCAGAGCCAGTTCATCAGCCCTTCGGAAAACGCCTGACAAAACAACAGAAGTTAAAGACAAAAAAGCTTTAATCCTAATGATAAAACCCGACTGGCGTAAATTATATCCTCTGGCTTTTTGGGCAGTTTCAATCCTTTCTTTTTCCGTCAATAAAATGGGCATGAGTCTTAAAGCCAGCATAATCATCACGGCAATATCATCAACCGGAACATGCAGCAATTTCAACGGCCGCAGAAAATATTTAATTGCCGCGATCATCTGAGAAGGCACAGTGGTCAGCGTCAGTAAAATTGCGGCTACAAGCAGACATAAAAATCGCCAGACCACGAAAAAACCCTGTTGTAATCCTGTATAGGAAAGAGAAAGCCCAAGGTAAGGGATACTGACAAGAGCCTCACCTTCATTAAATAAGGGATGAACCAAAAATATCAAGACTATAAAAAATAAAAGCGGCTTTAGGGCCTGGCCGATTGTCCGCAAACTTATGCCGTTGGCTAACGTCACACAAAATAAGGCACTGCCGATAACAAATGCTATTAGCGGTTTCACCCAAAGGATAAAAACGCTTAAGCAAATAGTGGCGGCAAGTTTTATGCGGGGGTCAAGATTATAGACAAGCGATTGGCCTTTTATAAAAGAGCCGGTATGATACATAATCAAACCTTAAATTTATCGGCTAAGGAACGGATTTGCTCCAAAGCATCTTCCATTTTGACAATATCAGTGCGCACAGGGAAGCCTGATTCTTTAAGTTTAATTAACAACTCGGTAATCGGAGGCAGTTGCATTCCTATTTGCTTCAGCATGCTAAATTTTCCGAAGATTTCCCGCGGAGTACCGTTAAGATAAATGCGGCCTTCATTCATGACTACAATTCTCTGCGTGAGAGCCGCTTCCGCCATGTTATGTGTAATATGAATTATCCCCACGTCCTCACTGTGAAGTTTGTCAATAATCTTTAGTACTCGAATGCTTGCGGCGGGGTCAAGAAAAGCAGTCGGTTCATCAAGCGCTATATAGTGCGGCCGCATGGCTAAAACACCCGCAATCGCCACCAGCCTTTTTTCGCCGCCGGATAGGTTTTCGATATTGCGGTAGGCGAGCTCCTTGATACCTACTCTTCCCAAAGCTTCGGCAACCCTCTTTTTGATTTCCACCGTCGGCAAACGCAAATTTTCCGGACCGAAAGCAACATCTTCTTCCACAGTCATACCGACTATTTGATTATCAGGATTTTGAAAAACCATCCCCACCAGCGATCTGATGTCCGCTTGATGCTTTGGATCTTTTGTATTGTGGCCGCCTACTGTGACTTTGCCGCTTGCAGGTAAAAACAAAGCGTTTAAATGCCGAATAAGCGTGGTTTTTCCGCAACCGTTTGGCCCGATTAAAGCAAGGTGTTCACCTTCTCTTACTTGCAGAGAAACACCCCGCAGAGCCTCAATTCCTTCCGGTTCATATTTATAATAGACGTTTTCTAATAGTATCACTTAATAGGTCCTAAACTTTAATGCGTCCTTTGAGCCGCAAGCTGATAACGGCGGCAAGTAAAATTTTTATTATATCCCCCGGAATAAACGGCAATATACCGACGGCCAGCGCCTGGGGAAAGCTCAGCTTAGCTACCAAAGAAAGCTGGAGCGCGCCCAAAAAGTAAATTATCACCATTCCGATGAACATGGAAAAAATATTCCATAAGATGCCTGCGCTTTTTTTCAAACCTGCAACCAATCCAATAACAAAAGCCGCTATAATAAAACCCAACAAATAACCGCCGGTGGGGCCAAAGATAACCCCCAATCCAGCTTTCCCCCCGGCAAAAACAGGTATTCCGACAATTCCCAGCATCACATAAATAAATTGGCTTAAAGCTCCCAGCGAGCCGCCCAAGAGTACAGCCGCAATATTTAAGAAAAATGTTTGCGCGGTGATAGGCACGGGCGGCAGGGGAATAACTATAAAAGCCCCCGCCGCAGTGAGCGCTCCAAAAAGCGCCGCGTAAACCAGGCCTTTAATCGATGTTTTATCAGCAGCCATAAAATTTTTTGCTCTTTCTAATTAATGTATCTTAAAATGTGACAGATACTCCGCCTTTAATGGTTAATCCATCGGCGGGATAATATGTATTATCTAGTCCATAAGTAATTAGATCAAGCCCATAAGTGGCATATTTTTCATCAGTTAAATTTTCAACACCGATAAAAGCAACTACTTTCTTACCTTTGATTTCCGGACGCCAATAAATAAAAAAATCCCAGCGCAAATAATCTTTGAGCTGCTCGGCGTTATTATCATAATCATTGGCTAAAAATGATTTCCCGACATAATGCAACCGCGGATTAAGGAAAATATTAAAAGGCAAGTTTATTTCCAGATTAGCATTGGCCATGAAATTAGGAACCAGCGGAACTTCTTTATCCTGATTCAATCCCTCGACAAATACAGCCTTTTGATAAGTAGCATTGCCGTAGAAACTGAAAAGGCCTTTTTGTATATAATTGAAATTAAATTCACCGCCCACATGGCGGGTTTTGTCCAAATTTTTCAACTCCCATGTCACAGGGTCAGCGGAAATTTCATCTTCCATGTCAATCCGGTAAAGAGTCAAGCCCAATTTCAAATTGTCCAGCGGATAAACGGAAGTACCCACTTCATAGCTTTTGCCCTTTTCCTTTTCAATGTTCATATTAAAAGTATTAAAAGGGCCGGAGCTATAGAAAGAAGCCTGTTCATCCAAAAAAGGATAGCGGTAAACGCTGGCATATTTTACATAAGCTTTGGACATCTTACCGAAAAGACATGTCAGGCTTCCTTCCCATGCTTCGGCGTTATGTTTCTTCTCCGCGTCAAAATCATTGGACAGGGGGCTTAGAGTCGTTGACTTTCCCTTAAATTGAGCGCTCTCTGTTCGGTAACCTCCCGCCAAAATCAAATAAGGTAATATACTGAACTCATCTCGCAAATAAAAGCCCAATGTATTTTTTTCAAAATCAGCCATATTTGTTTTGATGGTTCTTTCCTTATCTGAATATTTATCCAATGCCATCGTTTCATGGTAGTAATCAACGCCGATAATCAATTTATTGGCAAACCGGACAATTGGAGTTTCTAAAATATACTTCGGCGTAATGCCGAAAGTTTTGATGTCATAGCTATTGTATTGATTCGGTGGCCAATAGGAAGCGAAATTGCTTTTGATCGTTTTGACACCATAATAAAAATCGGTATCCAGACGGCCGAATTTACCCAAAACAGCATTAACCTGCCCATGCAAATTTTGATAATCTTCTGTTGCGTCATCATTATTATGTCCGGTCTGAATTTGACGTGAATTTGTCTCCATTTGCACTTTGGTAAGACCGCCGGGCATTTCAAAGCCGGTTTTGCTCAGAGAACCATCTAAAGAAAATCCAAGGTAGGAACTGGCATCGTAACCTATATTGAATCCCGCGCCGGAAAAAGCAAACTTTGACCGGTCACGATACCCCCAGGTAAATTGATTTTGGCCGTTTAAAGCATAAGATAATTTTCCTGCGGAACCGCTGACACCAACTTTTTCGTCATGGAAGCTGTAGCTTCCACCGGTTAAAGCTACATTTATTTGCGGAGCGCCTTTCCCACGCTTAGTGATAATGTTAATAACTCCGCCGATAGCCGCATCGCCGTAAAGAACGCTACTGGCGCCACGGATTACTTCAATGCTTTCTATATTGTTCAAAGGAATTTGCATTAAGCTCGCCGGGGACATATCCGGCCTGTTCAAACGTCGGCCATCCAGCAGAATCAGCGTTTTGCCGTAAGGATTATCGCCGCCGAATCCCCGCAAATCAATCGCCGTTTGCGCCGGATTGCCGCTGTAACTTCTGAACTTGGCGCCTTCAATGTTTTCCAAAACTTCTACAAGTGTTGTAGCTCCGGTCTTGTTAATTTCTTCTGCAGTGATGACGGTGACATTGGCGGGAGTTTTACGGGTTTCCTGCTTATCGCGCGTGGCGGTAACAACAACTTCCTTGAGCTTTACGACTTCATCTTCGTCTTTCTTTTCTTGAGCTTGAAGCGGTGAAAAAATAACCAAAGAAAACAACAGAATTAAAACCAAGACCTTCTTCATGGAACTTCTCCTTTCCCCCTCGGGATTAAAGTAAGTTAGACTCCCATAAAGTTTCCTGGCTTGCGGCTCCCTACTCTCCACTCCTTCCCGATGCCAAAGCATCAGTGGTTTTATGTGGATTTCGTTCCGCTTACAGTTGCGGGGCAGCGCCGGACTTCAACCGGCTTCCTTTATTTGGCAGTCATCTAGGCAAGCAACGTCATTCTGGGCAATCCGCTTTGCGGATTTTTATCTATCAGAACACCGACGTCGTAAACCTCTTTTATGTTCGCCGCGGAAATAACTTCCGCAGGTTTTCCTATAGCATAAATTTTCCCGGAGTAAAGCAAAATTATTCGGGAGGCATTTTGCGCGGCCAGGTTGATATCATGGGTAACAAAAATCACCGTGAGTTGTTGCGCTGTGTTTAATTGCCTCAACAAAGTTAGAAACTGAAGTTGATGTTTCAGGTCTAAAAAAACGGTGCTTTCATCCAGTAGCAGTACTTTCGGCTCTTGAGCCAGGGCGCGGGCAATCAGGACGCGCTGGCGCTCCCCGGCGCTGAGCTCATCGAAACGCCGGGTGGCAAAGGCCAGGGTATCCGTTTTTTCCATAGCTTCGTGGACTATCCGGTAATCTTTTTTATCCTCAAAACGATAATTACTTAAATGCGGAAATCGTCCCATAAGCACAATTTCCTCCGCGTAAAACGGAAAAATTACGGCAGTCTCCTGCGGCACTATGGCTACTTTTCGGGCAATTTCCTGACGCGACCACTGAAACGTGTCTCTATCATCAATAAGCATTTGCCCGGCATCGGGGAAAAGTGTCCCGTTAATAATTTTCAGAAGCGTAGTTTTACCGGAACCGTTAGGCCCGATAATTGCCACGATTTGCGCCTCATCAATAGCAAAAGAAACATCTTCCATCACCGGCTTTGCGGCGTAACTGAAGTTTATATTTTCGGCACAAATTATGGACATGGCTAACCGGCCCTTCTTTTTAAAAGAAAGATAAAGTAAGGCGCGCCGCAAAGCGCCGTGATAACTCCGACAGGCAATTCGGCCGGCGCTAAAACTACTCGGGCTAGCGTATCGGCAATAACCAAAAAGCAAGCGCCGAAGAGAGCGGAGACCGGCAACAGCAAGCGGTGATCGGAGCCGAAAACGAGGCGCATCAAGTGCGGCACCATAATGCCGACAAAGCCGATTATACCGGCCAAAGATACAGCCACGGCGGTAATAAGAGAAGTTACAATCAACAGCCATTGCTTTGTCCGCTCTATATTCACGCCTAAGTGCAGAGCCGTTTCTTCACCTTGCACAATTAAATTTAGCTTGCGCGCCTGCGCGTAAAGAAACACAAAACCGGCAATAAGACAGAAAGCGGCCAAAATAATTTCTTTCATGGAAGCTCTTGATAGATCGCCCATCAGCCAAAAAGTGATGCTGTGCAACTCCATACTATTGACAACAGAGAGGAAAAAGAGAATGGCCGCGGAAAAAAAGGCGTTAACGACAACGCCGGAAAGCAACAGTGAATTATCCAAAAGCGGGCCTCTGGTACCTCCAGCCACAACAAACACCAGAAAAACCGTCGCCAGCGCCCCTAAAAAAGCCAAAAGCGGTACTCCTAAATAAAAAGAACCCGCGCCGGTAACTATACCCACAATCGCCCCCAGTGCGGAGCCGCCGGATATACCCAAAACATAAGGATCGGCCAGTGGATTGCGCAAAAGCGCCTGAAAAATAACTCCACCCAAGGAAAGGGACGCGCCGACAATTCCCGCAAAAATAATCCGCGGTAGGCGCACCGAAAATATAATTAATTCTTCCTGAGAATTGATCGATAGATTTCCCGTAAGCGCCCTCGCCAGATAGCGCAACACATGACCAAAATCGATATGGACACTGCCGACACAAAGGGAAACAGCACCGATGACCAAAAAGATGAAAAGCATCAGGGCGCTGATTTGCGCTACTCGTGATAAGGTTACGCGGCGGTAGATAGGCGGTTCCCTCCTTTATTTTGCTTTACGGTTATTGCTTATATGCCCTCTCTGATATGTTTTCCACCACAAAAAGTCAAACAGACATGAAATGTGGTGGAAAATAGCAAGTAGGTAAATCATAAATCAATAGAAATGCTTTCACTGCCTGATAGTGTCCTTCAGGAAAAAGCAATTAGCGTCAAAATGCTTGTCGGATATTTGATTACAGTCTATTTTGTTGCCTATTTCTTATCGACTTTAACAAAGTCGGTTATTTCTTTGAATAAAGCCGGGTCGGCGTGAAACGGCCAATCGTTATGACCTGCTCCCTTGATGATCCATATCCGCTTTTGGTGCTCGGGGAGAGAATTATATAAATTGATCGCATGCTGAATCGGCAGGATTTCATCACGTTCCGCTCCGATGACGGAAATTTTCTTTTTAAACGATTTAAGATTTTCGATGCTGTCATACTTGTCGGTTAGAATCAGTTTAACGGGTAGAAAAGGGAATAAAGACTTGGCGACAGCCGCCAGCGTATCCCAGGGCGTAATTAATATGATCCCGGCGATGGGAACGGACGTTTGTTTGGCGATAGCAGCGGCAACACCGCAGCCCAGCGATTCACCCAAAAGATAAAGCGGTTCTCCATATTGCTCAAAGGCCAATCGCACTGTTTCCATGCCGTCAGCGACAAATGGTTTTTCACCCACTTTGCCCGGGCGACCCCCGTATTTAGGATATTCGGCCAGAATAATGCGAAAACCAAGTTTCGTAAGAGGTTCTATATAGAAGCCTCTGTCGAATGCCGTGCCGCCGTTGCCGTGAAAAAGAACAATGGTCCCATTGAGCGTGGGCGCGTCACTGTCAACGATCAAACCCCGATAATCCGAAACTGTCGCCGGCCATAGTTTCAAATTTTCCGCATCCAATAATTTCGCGGATGGCAACTCTGAGCTAGGAAAATAAAGAAATTTGTTTTGCATATTACAGCCTCCCAAAAACATTGCCGTGATAAGAAATAATAGAATTATTTTTAATGTCTGTTTCATTATGCTTTTTGGACGTTCGATTATTGTACCTGTCCCATTTGTTTCCAGTTATTCTAATATTTGCACAATTTATTAAGTTACTGTTTTTATTGGATAAGTAACGGATTATTTATCATTTCATCAATATGTTTGATTTTTAACATATTGGGATCTTCAATTTTGTCTTTAAGCTTTATAAAGTGACTATCGGCTGTGAAGTATAAATGACAGTATGTTGTATATATTGAATGCATTGAATCAAAAAAGAAACCACGGCTGTATTTTTGAGTTGATTGTAAAACCATCATTCTTGCGATGTTTGCTAAAGGCCCTCTAAAAAATATTGAACGACGATTCTCCACTATCCACTCCACTCTTGATGGGGGTTCTTTTACGCCGACACTATCCCAAAAAGATTCAACTAGTTGCTGATTGAGAGTAATACCATAACAGATAATTATCAGAGTGAGATGGAATACGATTGCAACCAATTGCCTATTGTCTTCAGTATCATTGGTTCCCAATTCTTCAAATAGTTTTTTTATTAGGGATTCGAATCGTACTCCTAAAAGCTTATACGATAGATCAATAATCTCTTTATAGTTTCTTAACTCATATCCATTTTGCTTTTTATATAAATATTTTCCCAAGAATTGGAATGCATCAGTCTTTTGTTTAAGCTGTTTTTTATCAGGTTGAAAGGCAAAATTAAGATTCAAACACGCTTGTCGCCATTCTCTGGCAAATAAACCAAAATTAGATGAATTCAAACAATATTGTTTTTCTATAAGGGGACAACCTAATTTAATAAAGTTGATTATAATCTCTTCTGGGCTTGCAATTAAATGATCATAAAAGAGGCATCGACTAAAATCAAAAAGTTGAAACCTTGTATCTTCGTCTTTTGTTTTAAATATTTCCCATAGTGTTGTTGAAGAAATGTACCAAGATCTCTTTTTTGAAATTTGCAGAGCTTTGGTTTTTATGGAGCTGTATTTTTTGTTTTTTGAAAAAAGATTATATAAAGAGTTTACAGCAGATGTCTCAAAATAGAATAATTCTTTCATATCAACTTATTGCTAATAATCGAATTCTTAAGATGGTAGTTTCCCCTTCATAACAATTAATATACGAAGTTCGTTTTTTCCGATGACCTGAAGGTCACACTAGGGCATGCATTATTTCAGCAAAAGCGTAACAAATCTTATTTTTTTGTAAAGAACAATTTGTAAGAAAATACGCATTCAAAAATTACAGAATTTTCTCTGGATTACGGCCTACAAGATTGTATCACAATGTCTAGGGGCTGTTCAAAAACATTCAGATGTAAGGCGCGCAAAAAGCCGAACCGCGAGGCGTATATTCACATACGTTGAGCGGTGCGGTTTGCAGCGCAACACAGCAGATGAGCGTTTTTCAACAGCCCCTCTGTGAGTTATTTCATTTCCAGACAGAACTTATCAATTTTTTCCGGTGGGGCGAGGGGATAATCGCCGGTATAGCAGGCCAGGCAGAAGCAATCTCTATCCATACCGGTTGCTTTGACCATGCCTTCTACCGTCAGGTAGTGCAGGGAATCCAAACCGATGAATTCGGCAATAGCTTTTTCGTTTCCCTTTTTTGCCGCGATCAGTTCTCCCTTGGATGAAAAATCGATGCCATAGGGGCAAGGATAGAGTGTCGGCGGACAGCTAATCGCCATATGTATTTCCTTCATCTTTATTCCCCGCAAATTCTGCACACGATTGCGGCTGGTCGTGCCGCGAATGATTGAATCCTCGACAATCAAAACTTTTTTTCCGGCAAGCAGCGGCTTTACGGGATTGAGTTTCACGCGCACGCCGAAATCCCGCATCGGCTGGGTCGGTTGGATAAAGGTTCGGCCAACGTAATGATTACGAATCATGCCCATCTCAAAAGTAATGCCGCTTTCTTCAGCGTAACCTAAAGCCGCGTAATTGCCCGAATCGGGAAAAGGCATAACAATATCTACTTTAGGCTTGTATTCACGCGCCAGTTCGTGCCCCAATCTTTTGCGGCATAAATAAACGTTTTGACCGAAAATCTGGCTGTCGGGACGAGCAAAGTAAATCAACTCAAAAATACAGTGGCACGGTTTCACTTTGGGGAGGGGGTTTAAACTTTTATAACCATTTTCATCAATTATAATGATTTCTCCGGGGTTGACATCACGAACATATTGGGCACCCACCAAATCAAAAGCACAGGTTTCCGAGGCGACAACCCAACTGCCGTTTAGCTTTCCCATCGCCAACGGCCTAAAGCCACGCGGGTCGCGGGCGGCAATAATTTTATCCCTCGTCAGCATGATGAGGCAATAAGCGCCTTCCACGCGGGAGAGGGCGACAGTCAATGCCTTTTCCAAACCGTTTTTTAAATGCGGCGCCATGAGATGAATGATTATTTCGCTATCCATGGTGGATTGAAAAATAGAACCGCTGTTTTCCAGCTCTTCACGCAATTTCTGCGCGTTGATAATATTGCCATTATGCGCCAGAGCATAATACTCATCGGCAAAATGCACCAGGAAGGGCTGGGCGTTGGAAAGAGTGGAGGAACCGGTTGTGGAATAGCGAACATGGCCGATAGCCAATTTGCCGGGAAGTTTTTGCAGAGTGGGCTCCTTAAATACTTCGGAGGCAAGCCCCATACCCTTGTGCTCCGAGACGTTACAACCGTCGGAACTCACAATACCGGCGGATTCCTGACCGCGATGCTGTAAGGCAAAAAGGCCGAAAAAGGTAACGCGGGAGGCATCCTCATGGCCGTAAATTGCGAACAATCCGCATTCTTCGCGGGGACGGCCGGATTCATCTAATTGTTCTTCGAATAAAGATGACATATAATTTCTCTTTCTATATGTTTTGATATTCCTGCAATGAACAAACCTGCCAATTCTCACCTTTTATTGCTGATACCGCTTCGCACAGGGCGCGTGCACCCGCGATGGTCGTGGTGTAAAGAATATTATAAATAAGCGCCCCCCGCCTGATATGATAAGCATCCCGCGAAGATTTGCGGCCCATGCTGGTATTAATTACCATTTGGATATCGCCGTTTTTAATGTAGTCCACAATATGCGGCCGCCCTTCACTGAGTTTAAAAACCACGCCGGCTTCAACGCCATGATCCTTTAAGTATTTGGCTGTGCCTTTCGTAGCTATTATCTTAAAACCCATGTTCTGAAAAGACTCCGCCACCGATACAATCTTATCCTTATGATAATCATTAACGCTGATAAAGATAGTGCCTTTTGTCGGCATTTTGAATCCTGCCGCCATTTGCGATTTGGCAAAGGCCAGACCAAAAGAGTGATCTATCCCCATAACTTCGCCGGTAGATTTCATTTCCGGCCCTAATAAAATATCAACATCAGGGAAACGATTAAAGGGGAAAACAGCTTCTTTGACTGAGACATATTTAGGTGACGGCGCTTCAATAAATCCCAACTCTGGCAACGTTTTACCCAGCATAACTTTGGTAGCAAGCTTGGCCAGAGGCACGCCGATCGCTTTGCTGACAAAAGGAATGGTGCGTGACGCGCGGGGATTGACTTCCAGCACATACAACTTGCCGTCTTTAATGGCATACTGAATATTCATGAGGCCAACGACATTTAATTCTTGAGCCAGCATTTTTGTCTGCTTTTTAATCAGCTCCAAAAGAGGAGCGGAAATTGTCATGGGCGGCAAAATACAGGCGCTGTCACCCGAATGGATTCCCGCTTCTTCAATATGCTCCATGATGCCGGCCACAACTGTAGTCTGGCCGTCGCTGATTGCATCCACGTCTATTTCTATGGCATCCTCTAAAAATTTATCAATGAGAATCGGGTGTTCTGGAGAAACAAGTAACGCCCTTTCCATGAAGGCGCTGAGAGTTTCCGGGTCATATACTATTTCCATGGAACGGCCGCCCAGAACATAAGATGGCCGCACCAGCACCGGATAGCCGATGCGTTCGGCGGCCTGCAGTGCTTTTCCTACATCTCTGGCCGTATCATTATCGGGCTGATTCAGGTTAAGTTTGCGGACAATTTCCTGAAAACGGTTACGATCCTCCGCCCGATCAATAGAATCGGGAGATGTTCCCATTATTTTAATTCCGGCCGCCTCCAGACCCTTGGCTAGATTAAGAGGCGTTTGACCGCCAAATTGAGCGATTACTCCCTCGGGCTTTTCTGTCTGCAGAATGTGTAAAACATCTTCCAGCGTTACCGGTTCAAAAAAAAGTTTATCGGACGTGTCATAATCGGTGCTGACCGTTTCGGGATTGGAGTTGATCATGATACTTTCGCAGCCTTCTTCCCGCAAGGCAAACGAGGCATGAACGCAGCAGTAGTCAAATTCAATTCCCTGGCCGATGCGATTGGGACCGCCGCCGATAATCGCTACTTTCCTTTTGGCGGATGGCCGGGTTTCGTTTTCCGTTTCATAAGTGGAATAGTAATAAGGCGTATAGGCTTCAAATTCCGCCGCGCAGGTATCGACAAGCTTATATACCGGGATAATTTTTTCACGCTCGCGCCACTGACGAATTTCCAACTCCGTCATTTTCCAAAAAGAAGCCAGCGCCCTATCGGCAAAACCCATTTTCTTTGCTGCTCGAAGCAATTCCACGGATGGAGCAGAATTTTTCAGCTCATCTTCCGCGTCCACGATTTCTTTGATCTGATGCAAAAACCAGGGATCGATTTTAGTTAATTGATAGAGTTCATCAATCGACATTCCGTTTTGGATCGCCGCCGCAATATAAAAAAGCCGCAGCGAGTTAGGTTTGATTAGTTTGCCTTTCAGGAAATCCTTTTTATCCTTTATATCTTCCGGCAGATTCTGACCAAGGACAAAACGGCCGATTTCCAGGGAACGAATTGCCTTTTGCAGGGATTCTTTGAAAGTGCGGCCGATAGCCATGGTCTCGCCGACTGATTTCATTGAAGTAGTTAAAAAATCGTCCGCTTGAGGAAATTTTTCAAACGTCCAGCGGGGAATTTTCACGACACAGTAATCGATCGTCGGCTCAAAAGAAGCCATGGTCTCGCGGGTAATATCATTCGGAATTTCGTCCAGCGTGTAGCCGACGGCAAGTTTCGCGGCGATTTTCGCAATCGGAAAGCCTGTAGCTTTCGAGGCCAGCGCCGACGAGCGCGACACGCGGGGATTCATTTCCACGACAATCATTTCACCTGTTTGCGGATGGATAGCAAACTGGACATTGGAACCGCCTGTCTCCACGCCGATTTCCCGCATGATCGCGATGGCGGCATCCCGCATGATTTGATATTCTTTATCCGTCAAAGTTTGCGCCGGGGCAACGGTGATGGATTCGCCGGTATGAACTCCCATGGCGTCAAAATTTTCAATGGAACAAATAATGACGACGTTATCGGCTTTGTCGCGCATCACTTCCAATTCATATTCCTTCCAGCCCAAGACCGATTCTTCGATCATAACTTCGGAAATCATGCTCGCATCCAGGCCGCCTTTGGCTATTTCCATCAGCTCTTCGCGGTTATAAGCCACACCGCTGCCCGTTCCGCCCAGCGTAAAGGAAGGCCTTATAATAAGAGGAAATCCAATTTCATCGCCAATTTTAAGAACATCATTCATGGAGCGGGCAAAGCCGCTCTTCGGCACACGCAAGCCGATGCGTTCCATCGCGTGCCGGAATTTTTCACGGTCTTCCGCTTTCTGGATTACTTCCAACGACGCGCCAATCATTTCCACGTTGTATTTTTTCAGCACACCGCTTTCGGCCAGCGCTACGGCTGTGTTCAATCCTGTTTGTCCGCCTACAGTGGGAAGCAGTGCGTCCGGCCGTTCACGGGCAATAATCTTTTCCACCACTTCGGGTGTAATGGGTTCGATGTAGGTTCTATCGGCCATTTCCGGATCGGTCATAATTGTGGCCGGATTGCTGTTGATTAAAACAACCTTGTAGCCTTCTTCCCGCAGAGCTTTACAGGCTTGCGTTCCGGAATAATCGAATTCACAGGCCTGGCTGATGATAATTGGTCCGGAACCGATAAGTAGGATTTTAGATAAGTCTTGACGTTTAGGCACTTAATTTACCAAGATAATTAAATTTTCAACTATCACTCATTTACAATTGTTACTTTCCCCTCCCTTGATGGGAGGGGATTAAAGGGAGGGTGAGATTTACAATTATCTCTTATTACTTCTAATACTCCATCCATGTTCGTTGATATTTCATTATTCCAAAATCTTAAAATTTTATAACCTTGTTCTCCGAGCCATTTATCTCTTATCTTGTCTTTTTCTGCATTTTCTGAATGCTGTCCGCCATCAACCTCAACAATCACCCGCTGTTCATGGCAAACAAAATCTACGATATATTTGCCGATAGGCGTTTGCCTTCTAAATTTATATCCTTCGATTTGTCTTGTTCTAAGTTGTGACCATAAAAAACGCTCTGTATCCGTCAATCTTTTTCTAAGATTTCTTGCTGTTGTTATGGGCGTGAACAATTGTTAATTACCCTCACCCTCACCCTAACCCTCTCCCCTCAAAGGGAGAGGGAACAAATCTTTATATTTCACTAACTGTGAATAAACCCAATTTCTTATTCCCACTCGATCGTGCTGGGCGGCTTGGAGCTGATATCGTAAACAACACGGTTTATGCCACGCACTTCATTAATAATGCGATTGGAAATCCGCGCCAAAAGATCATGCGGTAGATGCGCCCAGTCGGCCGTCATGGCGTCGTCACTGGTTACCGCGCGGATAGCCAGAATATTTTCATAGGTACGCTGATCCCCCATTATCCCCACACTCTTCAGGGGCAGCAGGATGGCAAAAGATTGCCAAAGTTTGTAATAAAGTTTATTCGCGCGGATTTCTTCCAGCAGAATTGTATCTGCCTTACGCAATACAGACAATCTCTGCGCGGTTACCTCGCCAATAATGCGGATAGCCAGGCCGGGCCCCGGAAACGGCTGCCGCCAGACGACATCATCGGCCAGACCCAGTTCTTTTCCCAGAAGCCGTACTTCATCTTTAAAAAGATGCTTAAGCGGTTCGATGAGTTTTAAATTCATCTTTTTCGGCAGGCCGCCGACGTTATGGTGCGATTTAATGACGGCGCTGGGGCCGCCAAAAGCTGAACGCGATTCGATTAAATCGGGATAAAGAGTGCCCTGCGCTAAAAATTTAACATTTTTTATTTTATGGGCTTCTTTGTCAAAAACCTCTATAAAAGTACGACCGATTATCTTGCGTTTCTTTTCCGGATCGGTCACTCCCTTCAATCGCCGGAGAAACAGCTTCCCGGAACGCGCAAAACGCAAATTTATATGTAAATGTTTTTTAAACATTTCTATTACATGCCCGGCTTCGTTTTCGCGCAAAACACCGTTATCGACAAAAACGCAGCTTAAGTTTTTGCCGATGGCCCTGTGCAGCAAAACCGCGGCCACGGAAGAATCCACTCCGCCGGAAAGCCCTAATATTACTTTGTCCGAGCCGACCTGATTTTTTATCTCCTCAATGGCATGATTGGCAAACGATTTCATCGACCATGATTTTTTACAGCGGCAAACATCAAACAAAAAGTTAGCTAATATTTTTTTGCCGGAGTGGGTATGGACTACTTCCGGATGGAATTGCAAACCATAAAAACGGTTTTTAGAATCTTCCGCTGCCGCTACGAGCGTATTTTCCGTGGAGGCGGTAATGACAAATCCAGCAGGCAGCCTGCCAATCTTGTCGCCATGGCTCATCCAGCATTGAGTTTTTTTATCAATACCCTTAAAAATTCCTTTTCCCTTTTTTACTAAAAGCTCGGCAAAACCATACTCTCGTTTTGCGGCTCGCTCCACTCTCCCGCCTAAAGCGTCAACCATGTATTGAAGGCCGTAACAAATGCCCAGTACCGGAATGCCGAGTTTAAATATACCGCTGTCCACCCGCGGTGCGCCCTTACTGTAGATGCTCGCCGGTCCGCCCGACAGGATTATTCCTTCCGGATTTATTGACTTGATTGCGGAAAGCGGGATATCCGGTGGCTCGATTTGGCAATATACATGGTGCTCTCTTACTCGGCGGGCAATCAGCTGATTGTATTGTGATCCGAAATCAATTATTAAAATCACGCGGCTTTTCGCCTTTCTTCCCGCAACATTTGAACAAACTGCATAAATAAATAATCTGTATCATGTGGACCGGGCGCCGCTTCCGGATGGTATTGCACGCTCATGGTCAAAGGCATTTTCATGCCTTCGGAGGTTGCATCATTTAAATTGTCGAAGGTTTTTTTCGCTTTATTTTTTACCGATTCGGGCACAACAACAAAACCGTGATTTTGGGACGTGATTTCAATACGTCCCGTATCCATATTTTTTACCGGCTGATTAATGCCGTGATGACCAAATTTCAACTTGCAGGTATAGCCGCCAATTGCCTGACCGATTATTTGATGTCCCAAACAAATACCGAATATAGGAAGCTTCCCAACCAAAGCGCGAGAAGTCTCCACAATATAAGGCAGGGCCGCCGGATCGCCGGGACCGTTGGAAAGCAAGACACCGTCGGGTCTATATGACATAATATCCGCACCGGTAGAAAAGGCAGGCACAACAACTACTTCACAGCCGTTTTTTTCTAAAAGCCTTAAAATATTGTATTTAACACCGCAATCAAGCACAACAACCCGCAATTTTTTGCCAGGCTTTGTAACGGAAATTTTACCTTTATGAGCTGTGCCATTTTTCCATAGATAAGGTTTGGTACAGCTTACTTCGCGGACTAAATCAAGTCCGACAAGTCCGGGATATGCCTTCACCTGCTTGGCAAGCAAGTCAATATCTTTTGTTTTTGTGGAAATGATGCCTTTCATGGCGCCGAAAAGACGCAAGCGGCGTGTCAGGGCACGGGTATCGATTCCCTCTATGCCGATTTTACCGTGTTCTTCCAGAAATGATTTCAGGCTTTGGCGCATACGCCAATTGCTGGGGTTGGGCTGGTATTCCTTAACGATGAATCCTTCCAGATGAATTCCGGACGATTCCATATCCTCTTCATTAATGCCGTAATTGCCTACCAGAGGATAGGTCATTGTCACAATCTGACCTTTATAAGAAGGATCGGTAATGACTTCCTGATAGCCGGTCATACCCGTATTAAAAACGACCTCGCCCATGGTTTCGCCACTTCCCGCGAAGGCAAAACCTTCAAAAACACCGCCGTCTTCCAGAACAAGTAACGCTTTGGGCGCTTTATTTAACAGGGGCATTGACTAATCTTCCAAGTTAACTTTCACATAAAGTCATTTGCCAAACCAACTTCAACGGCATTAGATCTAAAAAAGATTGTGTATACTTAGTGATGCAGAGAAATCACCCTCTCGTTTTTACACAAGAGGGTGATTTCTAACTTTTTTTTCTAGCCTCGTCAATAATTAAAGCAGCGGTAAATAGTTATCAATCTCAAATTGACTGATATGGGTGCGGAAACGGTCCCATTCCACTTTCTTGTTTTCAATAAACTTCTCAAAAATGTGATCGCCAAGAGTTTCTTTTACCAGAGAACTTTTAGACACTGCCTGAATCGCCTCATAAAGACTTCCGGGCAAAGTAACGATTCCAGCCTTTGTCCTCGCTTTTTCATCCATTTCAAAAATATCTTCTTCTACCGGTTCAGGTAATTCATATTTCTTTTCCACACCTTTGAGACCGGCTGCCAGCATGACGGCAAAAGCTAGATATGGATTACAGGCAGGATCAGGCGATCTGTATTCAATGCGTGTGGCTTTTTCCTTGCCGGGTTTGTACATTGGAACACGGACCATTGCCGAACGATTGCGGCGTGCCCAGGAAACGTAAACCGGCGCTTCATAACCGGGAACAAGACGTTTGTAAGAATTTACCCATTGATTGCAAATAGCCGTGATTTCCGGGGCATGAGTCATTAAACCGGCAATATAGTGTTTGCAAAACTTGGACAGATGGTATTTATCTGCGCCATCAAAAAAAGCGTTTTTATCTCCCTGAAATAAAGACTGATGAGTGTGCATACCGCTGCCGTTTTGGCCAAAAACCGGTTTAGGCATAAAAGTAGCGTAAACACCATTTTGACGGGCAATTTCTTTTACCGCCGTGCGGTACGTCATAACTTTATCCGCCATAACTAGGGCATCGTCATAACGCAAATCTATTTCATGCTGGCTGGGCGCAACTTCATGATGGGAGTACTCCACGCGAATACCCATGTCCTGCAGGGCGAAAATCGTCTGCCGGCGCAAATCGGTGGCGCGGTCGACCGGCAGGCCGTCGAAATAACCGCCGTGATCTAAAAATTCCGTCGAGGAATCATTGGCAAAATAAAAATACTCCAGTTCCGGCCCCACATTATAGGTATAGCCCATATCTTTTACTTTTTTGAGAATGCGTTTCAAGACATACCGGGGGTCGCCATCATAAGCTGTTCCATCAGGATTCAAAATATCACAAAACATACGGGCAACAGGTCGATCGTTCGGCCGCCAGGGAATAATTTGAAAAGTGGTGGGGTCGGGCATGGCAATCATATCGCTTTCTTCAATCCTACAAAAACCTTGAATAGAGGATCCGTCAAAACCCATACCCTCGGCTATTCCTTCTTCCAACTCTGAAGGGGTAATACTGAAAACTTTCTGCATCCCTAAGACATCGGTAAACCAAAACTGAATAAAACTAACATTTGCGTCTTTAACTGCTTTCAATACATCCTGTTTGTTTTTACATGCCAGCATCATTACACTCCTTTCTTATTTCATATCTTGGTTAATAATTTCATAGATAAACAGATATTTAACTGTTTATCTTGATTTTTTGATACAAATCTTTCGATAGTTTTTTCCATAACCTTAGTAGAGCTAAACCTGTTTATTATAAGCTTAGATGGTTAAATAGCTGCGAAAAACATGCCACCTAAGTCAATCATGATTATATCCTATATCAATTTGTATTCATTAGTCCATCTTATATTGGATGTTGGCACTATCCCGAATCATCGAGATATCCAATTATTATGCGCATCTGTTATAGTTTAGCTGCAAATTAGTATGGAGTTAGAAAAAATAAGCAAATAGAAACATAGTCCGTTCATAATCAGCAATAGCCTTGAATCTTTAGCATCCGATAGATAAAATAAAAAAATTAATAAAAACAATTGATATTGATTGATCTTTGATACAAATAAAACTAACTTTAAATTGCTAAATGGAACAATTTCGTATTGTCAATAACGACAAAGAACAATATTGTAACAATTTGTTTAACGGTACGTCCTTGATTTGTCTTGCTGAACTTAATTGAATCAATACGAAGCTTTTTTTATTTTTATATTCAATAATATTTTCGTTGTCTTATTGTTAGCCGCTTCACCTGTCTATTGGTTTCTATTAAATTTAGAATCTATTTTGAGCTTCTGTTTACTCATGATTTTTGTTGGCATTTATATTGCTTTATAACCCTCGCTGCAATATATATTTTTCGTGTTGCATTAAGAATAGAAAGTCTGAATATTATAATTACGGAAGAAATATATAATATGAAACTGGTAGAGGAATTCAAAAAAATTGCGGGCGATATAAAAATTATCGATAAAGATGAAGAAAAAGAAATATACAGTCATGATATCGGTGATGTTCCTGTAATTATGACTAAAACTTTTTTTGAAATTCAACCCGATTTTGTTGTTCAGCCCAAAAACACCAAAGAAATAAAAAAAGTCTTGGCATTTGCCAACGATAAAAAAATACCGGTTATACCGAGAGGCGCTGCATCATGGGGTTTTGGCGGTGTCATTCCGACAAATGCAGGAATTGTAATTGATTTATCTCCTTTCAGAAGAATTCTTTATTTCAACAAACCGCAAAAGACCGTAATCGTTGAAGCCGGTGCCAGGTGGAGCGATATTGACATTATGGCCAAAAAAGAGGGTTTATGTTTGATGACATATCCGTCAAGCAAGTTTTCCACTGTTGCCGGCTGGATTGCAACTGGCGGCTATGGCATCAACAGTTTTCGATATGGCCACTTATCCAACCAGATTGTATCAATGACAGTTATAACGCCTTCTGGTGAATCTAAAAAGATTACTCCTACTGATCCTGATTTTACGTACTTTGCTTCCACGGAAGGAGTGTTTGGTATTATTGTTGAGGTAAACCTTAAATTACGGGACGTTCCCCAGGCTTCTTATCCGCATCTTTTTTATTTTCCCGGCGACAAAGCCGCCTTCGAGTTTATTGAGAAATTTATAAAAACCAAGGCGATGGAGCAACTTAATCCTAATGTGATCCGCTTTCTTGATGAGAATCACTTAAACGACATAAATGAAATCATGCATTCCAGCGTATTTAAAAAGAATGCCGGAGTTCTGGTGGAATTCAGCAGTTCTGAGGATGATCAGAAATTTTTAAAGTTTATGGAGCAAGCCGCCAGCATTGAAGAAGCGCCTCGTTATATCGCCAGTTATTTATGGAATGAACGCCTCTTCGGTATGAAAACAAAACGCCTTGGACCGACAATTCTTGCCAGTGAAACTATTATTCCCATTACTTCGGCTGCCGGTTTTATAAAAAAAGCAAAAAGACTAGGTGTCCGCTTCGGCGTCGAAATATTCGTCGATTCTTATATCCTTGATGAAAAAATGGCTCTCATTATGACCAATTTTCTTTGCGACTCTAGGAAACTGAAATATTATATTAATTTACCCCTGGCTATGATGCTCACCCAAACCGCCGTTTCTATGGGCGCCGAACCATACGGGCTGGGTATCTGGAATGCCCCCTTTATCAATTATCTGTACAACAGCGAAAAAAAGAATGCGCTGAGAACATACAAAGCAAAGGTTGATCCTCATAATATCATGAATCCGGGTAAATTTTTCAGCATCAAATCAAAATTGCTGAATATTCCCGCACTCGTCTTTCGTCCAGGTATCTTTGGCTTTTTCATGAATATAATGATCTTTCTGTCACCTATTATCGGGAAAATTGCGATACTGCTCATGGGAAAGCATAAAAAGATTGATAATCTCAATTTTGAGCTGACTACACACGCCTGCGCTAAATGCGGGAACTGCATAGCTGTATGCCCCGCATACCTTGTTACAAAAAATGAAGAAATGACTGCCAAAGGAAAAATTGCTCTGGCTAAAAAGCTAATTGAAGGCAAGGAAGTGACAAGAGAAGAAGCAGAAAATGTATTTATGTGCATGCACTGCAAGGCCTGCGAGGAGATATGTCAAACTAATCTTGAGCTGATGATGCTCTGGGATGCACTGGAAAAAAGGATAGAGGGTAAATTCGGCCGCCCCGAAGATAAAATTACCGAATTTCTTAAAAAAGTTGACGATAGCAAAGATTACTGGGAGATGGTGGAGAGGAATAACTGAATCACCGGATATTAACATTATTATCGAAAAGATGAATTAAAGACTATGCCAAAGAAATATCACATTCACTCTAAAGTAATGCCGCTTAATCTGGATTATGTGTACAAATTTAAGATTGAGCGGGGAGAAAACTGCATCAATTGCGGTAAGTGCACCAAAGTGTGCATTTATGAAGCGCATAAACGGGGCAAAGGTGGTGATCCGCGCAAAATGGCTGATCCGAACACGGTGGTTTGTAGAAACTGCTTTCGGTGCATTCAGGAATGTCCCCGCGGGGCGCTGGAAAAATCTCTCGATAAAGATTTTTTAAATATCGGCGGGTCGTACTGGAAGTCTGACATGTTTATTACCTTATGGAAGCAGGCAGAGGACGGCAAGGTTCCTGTTACCGGCGCCGGTTATCGAGGCCCATTTACCGGATCTGGGTTTGACAGCATGTGGACAGATATGTCGGAAATTGTCCGCCCGACACGCGACGGAATTCATGGACGGGAATACATCAGCACATCCGTTGAACTGGGCAGAAAGCTCAATCACCTGACCTTTGATGAAAAGGGCAAATTATTGTCGAAAATTCATGATACAGTTGACATTCCTATTCCCATAATCTTTGATCTTCCTCCTGATAGTCTAGGTCCGAATGTAAAGGCCGCATTAGTAAAAGCTGCTGCTGAGCTCAACACATGTATCGTTTTATCTGCGGGTGATATTACGTCTGATAGAAAAAAATACATTAAAAACATAATCCCTTTAATTTCTCATAAAGAAATCGATAAGCATCAGGGCTTGATTAAAAATACAAGAATTGTAGCCATTGAGTATACGGATGAACTGCTAAGTAATTTCCCGGTAGCAAAAGACAAAATTAAAAAAATAAGTAATGCCCTTACGATCATCCGAATTCCGGCAACGAAATCCGTTGAAACCATTGTTTCCAAGCTGGCACAAAGCGGTGCGGAGATCATCCATGTCGTGGCCGATTATCGCGGTATGGAGAATAATGGATCATCTGATGCAAATCGGCGTCTGGCCAAGGATATTATCCGAGCCGTTCATCTGAAGCTGGTTGAGGACAGAATCCGTGATGAAGTTACAATTATTTTTTCCGGCGGAATAGCCATGGCCGAGCATGTGCCGAAGGCAATGATCTGCGGTGCGGATTTAACGGCAATAGATTTGCCGCTGCTTATTGCGCTTGGTGCCCGTCTGTATGAAGAACCGGAAAAATTACTTATTATTCCCGAAGGACTGGAAAAAATTCCGGTACGAACTCTAACGCAGAGGATGATTAACCTCATGGGTGCATGGCATTCGCAGCTTCTGGAGGTAATGGGCGCCATGGGTATTCGTGAAGCACGCCGGCTGCGCGGTGAATCTGGAAGAGCAATCTTCTTTGAAGAGATTGATAATGATACCTTTGGAAAATTATTTAAAAAAAGAGAAACAGCAAACGTATGAAACCATCAACTGTAAAAATTAAAAAGATGCCTTCGCGATTTAAGCACCAGGTGCCGAAATATAAAGTCACCAGGTCTAGCGCCTGCATCAACTGCGGTACTTGCGCAAAATCATGCCCCTACGGAGTTCATGAAAGACTTGAAGGGCACAACAGGATGAGTTTACCGATTGACTATAAATGTATCGGTTTCGAATGCAAAAACAACGATTTTTACTGCATTGCCAAGTGTCCACGCAAAGCATTAAGCCTCTCATTGAATCCAATGTATGAAACACTGGGAGACTATCGCTGGACGGCGGACATTATTACTGCGACCTGGATCATGGCGGAAACCGGCTATCCACCGGAGCGAAAGGATCTTGAATATAATATCGGCAATTCCGGTGGCGGCTTCGACAAGCTGCGGTTTAAGTTTCCTTCTGGCCGACCTAAAATTGATAAGTTTGAAATCTCAACGGAAATTCCCCTGAACCGAAGAAATGATGGCCGGGCAAACGTTGTCATATCCACGCCCGTCTATGGCGGCGGGATGTCCTTCGGTTCGGTAAGCCTGCCCACCATGCTTTCCAAAGCACGCAATGCTACGATATGGAATACATTTACCTGTACTGGTGAGGGAGGATATCCGGAAATGCTTCAACCCTATGACCACAACGTTATTACTCAAGTGGCAACCGGTCTGTTTGGTGTACGTGAAGAAACAATACAGCGGGTGAAAATAGTAGAATTTAAGTACGCCCAAGGTGCAAAGCCGGGACTTGGCGGGCATCTTCTGGGTGAAAAAAATACGGAAAGTGTTGCCCAAATGCGCGAAGCAGTCAAGGGCACATCGTTGTTTTCACCCTTTCCATTTCACTCGGTGTACTCCATTGAAGATCACAAGAAGCACATTGACTGGATCAAAGAGATCAATCCCCAAGCATTGGTCTCTGTTAAGGTTTCAACCCCCAATGATGTAGACATGGTTGCTGTCGGTTCATACTACGCCGGCGCGCATATTATTCATATTGACGGCGGTTATGGCGGTACAGGTGCGGCACCCGACATTGCCAAGAAGAATATTGCCATGCCTATAGAATATGCCATAATAAAAGTTCATAATTTTTTAAAGGATGAGGGCGCCCGGGAGTCAATGACTCTGATTGCCTCAGGCGGAATACGGACTGCTCATGACCTGGCAAAAGCAATTTGCCTTGGCGCAGATGGCGCGGTTATCGGTACAGCGGAATTGGTCTCGCTGGAATGTGTCCGTTGCGGAAACTGCGAGTCGGGACGCGGCTGCGCCCGGGGCATTGCCTCAACGGATTCGGAACTTGCCGATCTGTTTAACGAGGAATGGGCTACACAGCGCCTTACTAACATGTACCATGCCTGGAATGTCCAGCTTGTGGAAATCCTCCAGAAGTTTGGGATGAAAAGCGTCAGAGAGCTTGTTGGCCGGACGGATTTGCTTGAGCACATAGATTACAGTTTACCCCGTTAGAAATTCATGCAAAATATTATTTCTAACGGGATAAAGCGGAGTTTGCTAATAATGGATAATGTTGAAAAAATAATTAAGTCACGTGCCGTGCTTTGCAGCCAGGTGCCGCCTTTAAGCCCGAACACTGAAGAAGAAGGCGGCTGCGGCGTCACCGGTTTTATTTGTTCTATTCCGGTAACCGGAAAAAATATTTTCGAGCCATCCGTGCAGATGCACAATAGAGGTAATGGAAAAGGCGGCGGCATTGGGGCCGTCGGGTTTATTCCCGAATCATTGGGTGTTTCCAAACAGGTGCTGGAAGAAGACTATATGCTGCACATTGCTCTTCTTGATGTAAGCGTATGTAATGAAATTGAAAATACATTTATCAAACCTAATTTTAAGATTGATAAATCGGAAAAACTGGCCACGATTGATGATCACTGCAGTATCGGTCTTGATGTCCGGCCTCCGGATGTCATGCGTTATTTCGTCCGCGTTAAGGATGATGTACTGGATAAATTCATTAAGGACAATAAATTTTCCTCAATGGACAGACGGGATGCCGAGGATGAGTTTGTCTATCAGAACAGCTTTAAGATTAACACTCATTATTACGCATCTCTTGGTGAAAAAAAAGCGTTTGTCATGTCCCACGGCAGGAACATGATGATCCTGAAAATCGTAGGTTATGCAGAAAACGTCGTCCGGTACTATAAGCTGGATGATTTCAAAGCTTATGCCTGGCTTGCCCATCAGCGATATCCCACCCGTGGCCGCGTTTGGCATCCCGGCGGTTGCCATCCATTCAGTGCCCTCAATGAAGCGCTGGTGCATAACGGCGATTTTGCAAACTATCAGTCCGTCTTAGAATATCTTAAACAGCGAAACTACTACCCGCTATTCCTTACAGATACCGAGGAAGCGGCTCTTCTGATTGATTTGTGGAGCAGGGTATATAAATACCCCCTTGAATACCTGATTGAAGCTATGGCGCCGACCTCGGAAATGGATTTTGATATGCTTCCGGCCGAAAAGCAGAAGCTTTACAAAGCCATTCAAACTAATCATGTCAATTCTTCGCCTGATGGGCCGTGGTTTTTTATTATCGCCAGAAACGATGTGAAAAATAATCAGTTTCAGTTAATCGGTATTACCGATACGGCTATGCTTCGTCCTCAGGTGTTTGCCCTGCAGGAGGGGGAAATCCAGATTGGACTGATCTGTTCGGAAAAACAAGCTATTGATGCGACACTCATTTCTCTGGAAAGAGAAGATTCGCGTTTCCGGCCTATTGCCGACAAATATTGGAATGCCCGGGGTGGCAGCCATACTGATGGCGGCGCATTTATCTTCAGCCTTAAAGATAAAGAAAATGGTAAAGAGCTCATTTGTACCGACAAATTCGGGAAGGTGATACAGACTCCCAAAGACCAGGTTGTATGTGACATTAATAAAAAGATAACCGTAACAGGCGAATACAAACCAATAGAAGAGAATTTGAGCGCCTTATTTGCTGAAAAAGATTCTACAGCCGCTGCCGAGAAATTATTTAACTATGTCAAGAATGGCATCGGCGGCTTTGATCCTGATAAGCTCAGATTCTGCATAGAGGCGATTAAAGATTATGCCCGGAGAAATGATGAATGCAAGCAAGCGGCCATTAAGGCATTAACGCTTTTGAATGACCGCAGATTCAACACCGGCGCAATAAAAAGAAGCTCACTCCTGCATGTCCTGAAAATAAATCTGTATGAGATTTTGAACACCACACCAGTGATCACGGAAATGTCGAGTTCACAGTTTAGACGGATTGATTTTGCCAGTCGTGATAAATTACGCGCGCCGCAAAATAATGAAAAAACCCTGATCATTGATGCCGATCATTTTGAACCGGAAGGCGACAAGTGCGATGCCGTGATGATTACCAAAGCTTTTAAGCTCGGTTGGAAGCGTTTCATTGTTTACAAATACCGCGGTCAGAGATTTACCGGCTGTGGTTTGGGCCCGGCAACTCAGGGGGTAAGAATTGATGTCTACGGCGCTTCCGGTGACTATCTGGCATCGGGCATTGATGGCATGGAGATTTATGTTCACGGCAATGCCCAGGATCAGCTCTGCCAGATTATGAAAGATGGGAAACTCGTAGTATTTGGCGATGTCGGCCAGACATTCATGTATGGTGCCAAAGGAGGTTCTGCTTATATCATGGGTAACGCTGCAGGAAGGCCTTTAATTAATGCCGTCGGCAAGCCACGTGTTGTGATTAACGGCACCGCCCTGGACTACCTGGCCGAATCTTTTATGGCCGGCGATCCACTCAATGGCGGAGGTTTTGTTATTCTGAACGGCATTGGCTTCGATGATAATGATGGGTCGATCCGAGAATATGAATCGCCTTACCCTGGGTCAAATATTTTTTCTCTTGCCTCCGGCGGCGCAATCTATGTCCGGGATCCGCACAGAAAACTTGTTGATGAGCAGCTCAATGGGGGAGAGTTTGCCGAGATTACAGACGCCGACTGGAAATTGATCCTGCCGTACCTTGAAGAGAATGAAAAACTTTTCGATATAGCCGTAGACAGGCTTTTAACAGTTGCCGGTAATAAAAAATCTCCGCAAGCGGTCTACAGAAAAATCATGCCTCAAAAAACGCCTGTTCCCTCAAAAGAAGATGATGGACTAGAGGAGTAAAGAGAGCTTTTATTGTTTTATTAAAGGTCGGCAGGGTATTGGTAATTTTACTGAAGCTGGCACAAAAAAATTATCAGAGCTTTATCTACTCAGCTTCATTGACGTATTGATTCTTTTTTCGGAAAAGCTTTGGATTGATTCCCAGTTTGGTGATTTTATATTGAATGATACGCTTTGTTGTCCCCAAAACTTTTGCGGCCTTTGTTTGATTTCCACCGGTTGCTTCCAACGTATCAATAATTAAAGATCTTTCCTGCGCTTCTACAATTGAAGATAGTTTGCCGTGTTCCTTCTTCTCCACTTTAGTTTCTCTTACATGCAAAGAAGGCGGCAAATGAAAAGAGTCGATTGTATCGGTATTGGATAGCAGAACAGCTCGTTCAATACAATTTTCCAACTCCCGCACATTTCCCGGCCATTTGTGAGACAAGAATACTTCTATTGCCGCCGTCGAAATTTTTTTAACATTTTTCCCCATTTCCTTGCTGTATTTCAAAATAAAATGATCCGCCAGAAGGATAATATCGCTGCCTCTTTCGCGCAGTGATGGTAAATATATGGGAAAAACATTTAAGCGGTAAAACAAATCGGCACGAAAACGTTCCGCCAGAATGTCTTGTTCTAAATCTCTGTTGGTCGCCGCGATAATACGGACATTGACATTAATAACCCGCGAAGAGCCCAGCGGCTGAAACCTTTTTTCCTGCAAAACGCGCAAAAGCTTTACCTGGGCGGCAGCAGAAAGCTCGCCTACTTCATCTAAAAAAATTGTGCCGCCATTGGCTTCTTCGAATCTTCCCCGGCGCTGGTGTAGGGCCCCTGTAAAAGCCCCTCTTTCATGACCAAACAACTCGCTTTCAATCAAAGTATCGGGAATAGCAGCACAGTTAACCTGCACCATTGGCCCATTGTGCCGCGGAGAGTTCATGTGGATCGCTCTGGCGATCAATTCCTTACCGGTTCCTGTTTCACCGGTAATTAAGACTGTCGTATTGGAATCGGATACCTGGGCCACCATACCGAATACTTCTTGCATTGGTTTGGAATGGCCGATAATATCTATTGAAGGCGCGCGCTCACTGCCAACAATTTTTCTCAGCCGTTCGTTTTCTTCTTCCAGAGCTCTGATATGCACAGCCTTGGCCATAAGCTCAGCTACGGCGGAGAGCATGGCCAGTTCCTTATCCAGATCTTCCACTTCGAGAGCTACTTTATCGGCTGATAAAACTCCGACAACGTTTGCATCATAAATAATGGGAACACAAAGAAAAGCCAGTTCCGATCTGTTTAAATTGCGGCGGGCTCCAGTGCGGTCTAAAAAATGAGTAGCCTGACCAAGATTAGCTACAGCCATAGGGCGGCCTGTTTCTGCCACTTTACCTGTGATACCCTCGCCGGGCTTGTAAGTTACATCCATTCCTTCAATGTTGATATCATGAGCTATATCCAGCCATGCCTCTTTTTTCTCCCGATCCAATAGCGAGATCATGCCCCGCTTCATGCCTAAACGAGAACTCATTTCCTGCAGAACTTGCACCAGTTGATCACGCAAATCACCAGGCTGAGCTAAAATTTTGGCTATCGCGTGCAATGTAGCCAGTTCTTCATAACTATGAATACTCAAAATGCGCTCTTTCTCAGAAAAAGATTTTTTTGTAGACTTGCTCATAGACAGTTCTACTAACCATAAAAGTATTTTGTTACAAAATTGTGCTAATAGCAATCAATTTTTTGCGCTTCAGCTATGAAAATGCAAGGAATGAACCAATTTTGATCTTTTTTTGATAATTATGACCTAAATGGTAATATAGCTTAAAACCGATGTTCGCAAATATGCTTAAATGAGCATTCTTTTATGTTTTGCCAATTTTAAACTGAATTTTTGTTCAACTTGAACAGTTGTCAAAATTAAAGATGCGACTTTACAATGACGTATTGTTAATAAGGATAACGTGGCAATCAGTGGGAGCCGGATTTATCGGCGATCCGCTGCATGGCATAGTTAGCAGTTCTTAAGGTATTACTATTCTTTCGTCCTCCGTGAATTCCTTCGTCACAGAATTACCATCGAACCTGTATTCGATGGTCAGTTTCTTTACGGTCCCAACATCGGGATCGCCTTTAATCTCGTTAGATGCAATTGCTTCCAGTTTGTTGCCCACAATTCTTTTTCTGAGTTCTTCAGTCACGTCTACGCTCGCTTTTGGCGTCCAATACTTTGCTTTGAGGATTTCGAACCGTGACTCCTCGGAGGGTATTTGTTTATCGGCCGTTAGGGTCTCAACGATTTCTTCTTGATTTCCGCTTTTCAAGGATTTTACCGTGCCTGAGCCTTTAATTTTCTTAATTATGGTGAATGATTGAGAATGAAAGTAGACGCCGAAACAAGCAAAAACAACCGTAGCGCAAATAAAAACGTATAACAGTATACTAAGAACATCGGTTGTTTGTTGTGATAACTGTATTCCTGTAGCTCTTGTCAGGATAACCGATATGATTCCACCGGCGGTCAAGGAGGCCAACGCGCAAAAAATGTCGCCGAACAGGCTGTTGTTTTTTACATTCTGTAAATCTTCCTCGGTGGTCAGGTAGTAGGTAACGTTGCGGCCCTTGATCTCTGATTTTATTAATTTGTCTGAATTGTTTGTCATGTTCTTATCCATCTGTTAACAATTAATATACGAACTTCACTTTTTTCCGATAACCTGAAGATCACGCGTATTTTGCACAAAAATGTAAGGCAATACGATTTAATAGTCAAGCCGATTATCGCGCAAAAGCAAGTGTATTCTTATCTAATCCGCCGCGTCTTTTTCTTTTTTAGTGCTCCCAGCTATCTCATTTTTTTTCATCATGATCAAAACAGCGGAAATCGCACCTTCGGTCATGCCGGGAATCCTTTCCATCTGGCCGATAGCGGCGGGCGCGATGTGGGTGAGCTTGGCTTTAAGTTCATTGGACAATCCCGGAATGGAATCATAATCGAAGTCCGGCGGAATTTTCTTTTTCTCCTGTTCCTTCAAACGCTGGACGGATTCGAATTGTCTTTTGATATAACCTTCATATTTTGTTTCTATTTCGATTTGCTTTTTGACGAAGGAATCGTTTTCGAGCTCCCAGCCGGGAAATCCGACTAGATTGTCGTAAGATAATTCATGTCTTTTGAGGAGACCATAAAGAGTAGTGTGATTATTCAAAGGCGGTGAATTGAATTTTGCCAATTGCTCGTTTATTTCCGGCGATGGCTTGATTGGTGATGCTTTCAGTCGTTTAATGCCCTGCTCGATCTGCCGCATCTTCTCCTGCAAAAATAAATAATGATCGCGGGCAACTAGTCCCAGTTCACAGCCCTTGCCCATTAAGCGGATTACGGCATTATCTTCGTCTTTATTAGACGCGTGCACTACTTCCTGTTTCTGAGTTATATCCCTGTCTCACTTATCAAAGGCGGCATGGTCCAGCCAGGCCTTTGTCCTGTCCAATTGTCGTAAAAGGCCTTTCTGACATGCAGGATGGCTGCATTGCGGCGCCAGACGAACTGATTGGCAAAGACCATTCTCTGGTCAGGAGACTTATCGTGGTAAAGGACATGATCTCCACCCGGTTCTGGCCCATCCACGGCGATCTCGTTATGATGAGGCAGTGAGCCGCGACAGTAGAAGTCCTTCGCTGATTGTAGCTCATCCGGAATATGCATCGTTGCTTCGATGATACTCTTTATGATGTCACCCCTGGAGTCACTCTTCTGTGCGTATCGGCCTGAAATGAGCTTTCCTGCCCACACTGCTGGGATCTTTTCTTTGTCGCTCTCTGCCCAGTAAGTTGTGTTGATTGAAAATTTACTGCCTGTCAAGTCAAAGGTAGAACCTTTGGAATAATCGCAGTCCGTTTCGAATCCTGCTTCCGGATTTGACGGATTGAATGGCTCTGGGTAGGCCAGTTTGCCGCTACCTTCTATCTTTGCAAAGTGGGCATAGGCGCTGTGGGCATAGAAGTCGGCAATTCCATGCGCGGCCAAGGCAAAGGAATCTAGCTGCTTAGTATTGTCTGACTTAAAAACAGCAAGCCTCGCTATCACCTGTTCCCAACCCTCCTTGATATAACCATTGTCAAAGTGGTCGCGCGGATCATAAGTGCGTCTGTCTATGTCGTCCACTATGGGGCCCACCAGCTTCAAAACAGCCCTGCTGAAATAGCCGTTTAGTTTTTGTATGACACCTTCATCCGCGCCGTGGAGCGCCGCGTTCAATATCGTCCTGTGCGCTTCACCCGCGAACTTCGGATCGAACTTGATCCAGTCTCTTGCGACAAAGTCCTGAAAGGTTTCAAACTCATGACCATGCTTTACAACCCAGAGATGGTCGTTATTGAATACATAAGACGGGATATACTCCGACACCTCACGTTTACCGCGTCCTTTTCCAGCCCACGACATAGATGATCTTTTTGTCCCTGTCCTTACGATCAGAGGTTCGATGAGCATCCACCTGCCATCCTCGTTTTTATACATTACCCACATATGGTCGAAGGACTTTCCCTCCGAAGTCTTAACCTTTCCGAGGGCCACACGAATATTGTATGAGCTGACACCAGACGCGATGAGGAGGGACGCTATGACAAAGGCCCTGTCTTCGCAGTCTCCTTTTTTTACAAAGAGGGTTTCGTCCGGGAACAGCCACGGGTCACGACCGCTTTTTGCCTCATAGGAGATCGTTTCAGAGACGAAGGTTCTAATCACGTCGGCACGGTAATCAAAAGAACCAGGCTGTCTTGACCCGAAGAACTCCCAATCCCCGCCGGGCTGAGAAAGGAGATGTTTCTTGATATCTTCACGGATTGTCCGCTTCATGATTTCATTACGCTCCGTAACAAGGAATTCTCTCGCATCGATGTCATATTTCTTTTTGCCCTTAAACCCTACCACAGGCCGCGAGGAAGGCACTATGCACTCATGCACAATGTGATCACCCTCCCAGTTCCAATTTGAAAGCCCCTTGATGTTCGTCGTCTCAAGACACATAATCAGTACCTCCTATTTATTGCTTTTTCGTAAACAAGCTATGACAAAAAAGTGAAAATTTTTTTAGCTCCTTGCCAGCCGAGAAAGCCGAGCTTGTTTCCTAACTCGTCGTGTAGCGTGGCTGTGGAATTTATCGAGAGCACGTCGATTTCAACGCGTGCTGGTCTGAGCATAGGCGAACATGCCTAACAATTAATATATGGGCTTCGCTTTTCCCAGTATTTTGAGGATCAAAATAACATAACTTCTTTTTTTTTGAAAGGAATGCAATTTAAAATATAATTAGTCGCCTCTCAATCCCGACACTCTGCGCTATCGTGATAATGGGAAATTTGCACAACTAAACAAATATATCCGCATCATCTTTTTCTTTTTTAGCGCGGGCGGTGAGTTCTTGTTTCTTCATCATGATTAAAACAGCGGAAATAGCGCCTTCGGTCATGCCGGGGATTCGCTCCATCTGGCCGATAGTGGCGGGCGCAATACGGGTGAGCTTGGCTTTAAGTTCGTTGGATAATCCCGGAATAGCATTATAATCAAAATCCGGCGGAATTTTCTTTTTTTCCTGTTCCTTCAAACGCTGGACGGATTCAAATTGCCTTTTGATATAACCTTCGTATTTAGTTTCTATTTCCATCTGCTTTTTGACGAAGGAATCATTTTGGGGCTCCCAGCCGGGAAATCCGGCTAGATTGTCATAAGATATTTCATGTCTTTTGAGCAGGCCGTAAAGCGTTGTATGGTTGCTCAAAGGCGGTGAATTGAATTTTGCCAATTGCTCGTTTATTTCCGGTGATGGCTTAATTGATGATGATTTGAGATGTTTGATTCCCTGCTCAATATGATGTATTTTATCCTGCAACACCGCATAATGCTCAGGCGCGATCAATCCCAACTCGCAGCCCTTGCCCATTAATCGGATAACGGCATTATCTTCCCGCAGAATGAGGCGATATTCGGCGCGCGATGTAAACATGCGATAGGGTTCATCCACGCCGCGTGTGACCAGATCGTCAATCATCACTGCTATGTAGGCCTCGGAGCGATCCAGAATAAAAGCCGGCGCGCCTTGCACAGAGCGCGCGGCATTGATCCCCGCCCATAAGCCCTGCGCCGCCGCCTCTTCATAACCGGACGTGCCGTTGATTTGACCCGCCAGATAAAGACCGGAAATCAGTTTAGTCTCCAGCGTCAGTTTCAACTGGCTGGGCTGAACAAAATCATACTCGATGGCATAAGCCGGACGCATGATCTGGGCCTGTTCCAACCCTTTCACGCTATGGACAATCTGATATTGTAATTCCAGCGGCAGGCAATTGCCCAAGCCTTTGGCATAAACTTCCTGCGTGTCGAGCCCTTCATGCTCCAGCACGACCGGATGACTTTCGCGCTCGCCAAAACGCATGACTTTATCTTCCAACGAAGGACAATAACGGGCGCTCACGCCTTTAATGACACCGGCATAAAGAGGAGAATGCTGAATATTCTCTCGAATCACGCGATGAGTTTCAGCGGATGTAGCGCTGAAATAGGAAGGCAGGCGCTCTGTTCGCAAGGCGGTAGTAGTAAAAGAAAAGGGCTGAGGGTCGGGGTCGCTGTCCTGGCGCTCGAGGCGGGAAAAATCAATGGACGAAGCGCGCAGGCGCGGGGGTGTACCAGTTTTCATTCTCCCTATTTCAAACCCCAACTGTTTGAGGCAGGCAGCCAGTCCAATAGACGCGAGTTCCCCGGCTCGGCCGGAAGCGGTTTGAGAAGCACCGATATGCACAAGTCCGTTTAAAAAAGTGCCGGTGGTTATAATGACCTTTTTCGCGCCGTAAAAATACCCGCTTTGATCCAGCACGCCTACGACCTTGCCATTTTCAATCACGAGGCTTGCGACCATGGCCTGCCGGATATGGAGATTTTGCTGGTTTTCGACTACCGCTTTCATCGTCAGGCGGTAGAGCTGTTTATCGCACTGCATCCGGGAAGAACGGACAGCAGGCCCTTTGGAGGCGTTAAGCATCCTAAAATGCACGGCGGTTTTATCCGTAACCTTACCCATCTCACCGCCGAGGGCGTCGATTTCTTTAACCAATTGGCCTTTGGCCAGGCCGCCGATGGCCGGATTGCAGGACATGAGCGCGATGGAATCCAGATTTATATTGAACAAAAGTGTTTTACAGCCCATCCGTGCCGCTGCCAAAGCCGCTTCACATCCGGCATGTCCGCCGCCGATGACCAATATATCGTAATTATCAGACAAATTATTTCACCTCTTATTTAACTCCAAACCAAAGCTTGCGCTGGTATTAAATCAATAGTAAAAGCTGTCAATAAAGTATCCCGCAGCAAGCTACGGGGTTTTGGATGTCATTCCGGACTTGATCCGGCATCCAGATCAGTTCTGGATTGCGGCTTTCGCCGCAATGACGACACACGGCAAACCGTAGCGAATGGTCCCGTAGCGATTCAATTGATGTTTTTTACGGCATAGACTGCAAAAATACAACATAAAAAAGAGGCGGCTGTGGCTAAACCTGATTTCTGGAAAAACACCCACGGGTCTGAACCCCCAAAACAAGCTTTGGAAGCAGATTCCAAAGCTCAGAGCGGGGTATTATACCCTCCGCTTCGCGGGATTGTTCAACTTGCTAATTCCGATACGCTTCGCCCCGCAGTTGCCGTGCCTCGCTTTCGGAATTCGAGTTTCACTAAGAAAAGATATTATGATCTAAAAAGTTACTGGCGTAATTTGTTCGGCTGTAATGTACACAAATTACCAATTGACGCCGGATTTACCTGCCCGAATCGTGACGGCCGTGTTGCTTATGGCGGATGTATTTATTGCGACGGGCGCGGTTCCAAATTGCGCCAGAGGGGCAAACTGCCAACGGTCGCCGAACAAATTCAAAGCGGAAAAAAGTTTTATAAACCCCATGCTTCCAAGTTTATCGCTTATTTCCAAACATTCACCAATACTTATGCCCCGGTGGAAAAATTGCGCGTGCTCTACGATGAGGCTTTGAACCAGGAAGATATCATTGGTCTTTCCATCGGCACCAGGCCGGATTGCCTTGAACCGGAAACGATAGTCTTATTAGAGGAATACGCAAAAAAATATCATATCTGGCTGGAGCTGGGACTACAATCAATTCACGATAAAACGTTGCGACTTATTAACCGTGGCCATAATTTCCAACAGTTTTTGTATGCACTCAAGCTCTGCGCTGGTCGCGGTATTAATCTCTGTGTTCATATCATCATCGGTTTGCCCGGTGAAAGCGATGAAGATATATTAAAAACAGCAAAGACTCTCGCAGACTTACCGATCAACGGCATCAAAATTCATTCCTTGCTGGCTTTGGAAGGCACAGCCCTAGGCGAAATGTACAAAAATGAATCAATTAAACTTATGACCAAAGAAAAATACATTTCTTTAGTGGCGGATATTCTGGAAATTCTGCCGCCGACGATGGTAGTCCAGCGTTTAACTGCCGACGGTTATCGCGATATTTTCCTTGCTCCTAACTGGGCAATGAATAAATTAGAGGTGTTAAACGCGATTAATCGGGAACTGGAACGCCGAGATTCGCATCAAGGTATATCTTATCAGGAATAAGGCTAATATAAATTAGCTGTTGTAAATTGAGCATAAAAATTGCTAAACACTCTTTAGTTAACTTGGTAATAAATTTATGATCGCAATAATAGACTACAAAGCCGGAAACCTGACAAGTGTTGCCAGAGCACTGCAAAACATCGGCGAGAGGTTTGTAATAACCGATGATACAAAAAAGCTTGATGCGGCAACGCACATTATCTTTCCGGGAGTCGGCGCGGCAGGTGATGCGATGGCTAACCTGCGCCGAAAGAAATTAGATAGTTGGCTTACAAGCTGGATAAAGACCGGCAAGCCATTGTTGGGTATTTGTCTGGGCACTCAAATTATTCTTGACTACAGTGAGGAAAACGAGACTAAGTGTATTGGGCTTGTCCGGGGTTCAACAAAGCGTTTCCCGGATGATTTAAATATTGCCTGCCGTAAATTAAAAATTCCGCACATGGGCTGGAACAATGTTTCGTTTAAACGCAGTCACCCCGTATTTAATGATGTAGCTAAGGAGGCCGAATTTTATTTCGTGCACTCTTACTATCCGGCCCCGGAGGACGACTCGCTGGTTTTAGGTGTCACCGATTACGGCATCAACTTTTGCTCTGTTCTGGCCGCAAACAATTGGGTGGCGATGCAATTTCATCCGGAGAAAAGCGGCCGCCCCGGTTTGCAAATCTTGCGCAATTTCTGCCGCTGGAGGGGAAATGCTTAGCAAAAGAATCATTCCTTGCCTTGATGTACGCGATGGAAAACTCACTAAGGGCATCAAATTCGAGGGCAATGTAGATATTGGCGATCCGGTGGATGCGGCACGTGCATATTATGAGCAGGGCGCCGATGAAATCGTGTTTTACGATATTACTGCCTCAGCGGACGGCCGCGACATATTGATTGATGTGGTTCGCCGCGTCGCGCAGACAATTTTTATTCCTTTTTCCGTAGGCGGCGGCATCCGCAATGTGGAAGATATGCGCCGGGTTATTCTGGCCGGAGCGGAAAAAGTTAGCGTTAACTCCACCGCCGTGACCGATCCAAAAATTATCACGCAAGGCGCAAAGGCATTCGGCAGTCAGTGCATAGTGCTGGGTATGGATGTGAAAAAAGTGGAAATGTCCGGCAAAATTCCTTCCGGTTATGAAATTGTCATTAACGGAGGCAGAAAATATACAAGTATTGATGCTCTCTGGTGGGCGAAAGAAGCGGAAAAACTCGGCGCTGGTGAAATTTGTCTAAATTCGATTGACGCCGACGGCACACAAAGCGGCTATGAATTGAATTTAACAGCGCTTATTTCCGAAAATGTGAATATTCCGGTTATAGCGTCGGGAGGAGCCGGAAAACCCGAACACCTCGCACAAGTATTAACCGAAGGAAAGGCCGATGCGGCGCTGATCGCTTCGATGGTGCATTACCGCACCTACACGATTGCCGACATTAAACAATATCTAAACGAGCGACAAATTAAAACAAGACTTTATTGGTAATATGATAATGAATATACTTGACTTAATTCCCTTTGTTTTTTTAGAATTAAGCGGTCAGGTAAAAAATATTTAACTATACAAAGCTGCTATTAAGTATTAATATTTTAGAGGTTAAGTTAGGAGGCGATTTAAGGTGGATGCAAAAAGACATGAATTAAATATCCAACTGGCGCAAATGTTAAAAGGCGGCGTCATCATGGATGTAACCAATGTAGAACAGGCCAAACTTGCCGAAGAAGCGGGCGCTGTAGCCGTAATGGCGCTGGAGCGCGTACCCGCGGATATCCGCAAGGACGGGGGTGTCGCCAGAATGTCCGATCCGGCCATGATTGCGGAAATTAAAAAAGCTGTCAAAATTCCAGTTATGGCCAAGGCACGCATCGGGCATTTTGTCGAAGCGCAAATTCTGGAAGCATTGCGGATTGACTACATTGATGAAAGCGAAGTGCTTACTCCTGCAGATGAAGAATGCCATATTGATAAAACAAAATTTAATATTCCTTTTGTTTGCGGCGCGCGTAATTTAGGAGAAGCTCTACGCCGGATCGCCGAAGGCGCAGCAATGATCCGCACCAAAGGGGAGGCGGGAACAGGAAATGTTGTAGAGGCTGTTCGCCACATGAGAACAATGAATCGCGAAATCCGCCAATTAACACAGATGCCGCACGAAGAAGTAACCGGCTTTGCTAAAACCAACGGTATGCCTTACGAACTGGCGCTTAAAGTCAAGGAGTTGGGTCGTCTTCCTGTTGTTAATTTTGCCGCAGGTGGTATTGCCACACCAGCCGACGCGGCCCTGATGATGCAGTTGGGCTGTGATGGTATTTTTGTCGGCTCCGGCATATTCAAATCCGCCGATCCGCAAATACGCGCGCGAGCTATAGTCAAGGCAACAGCTTATTTCAACGATCCGAAAAAGATACTGGAAGCTTCGATGGGACTGGGCGAAGCCATGCCCGGCCTGGAAATAGCTCAAATCCCTCCTGATCAGCTTTTAGCTGGCCGCGGCTGGTAAAAATATGGCACTACATCTGGTAAAGAATAAATCTGCTTCAATAGGAATTTTGGACCTACAGGGCGGAGTTCACGAGCATTTAGATCATTTGGAGCGTTTAGGAATCGCCCATAAGAAAGTAAAACAAGAAGCTGATTTTGTGGATTTGGCCGGCCTGATTATCCCCGGCGGCGAAAGCTCCTGTATTTCCAGGTTACTCGATATTTTCGGAATTAAAAAAACTATTCTCAAAGCACACCGCGGAGGAATGAAAATATGGGGCACTTGCGCGGGCGCTATTTTACTAGCCAAAACAGTAATTAACGAAACACCCTGTCTTGGTCTGATCGACATGGAAATCGAGCGCAACAGTTTTGGCAGCCAACTCGATAGTTTCGTTAAGGAAGCATTAATTCCCGCTGTTGCTGCGGAACCCATACCGCTGACTTTTATTCGGGCACCGAAAATCACTAAGGTTGGCAAAGATGTCCAGATACTCTTAAAAATTGACGACTACATAGCCGCAGCGGAAAGCGAAAACATTCTGGTTACCGTATTTCATCCGGAATTAACCGGATGCCTTGCCCTGCATCGCTATTTTGCTCTCAAATGCGGATTGCAGCCCGCGTCCAACAAGCAAGATTGTATTGATCGTCATTGGGAAAGTTCCAGTTGGACCAGACTTGCCCGCATTGCTTGATTTGTACGTATCAATAAACTTAGAGGTCTAATTTCCAGCAGTGCCCAAAAGTTAAACCTAACTTTAGGCATTATTCCTAATATAGGCAACTTTTTGGCCGGTGCAATAATTCAACAACCTGAAAGGAGACAATAGTATGGAAACAAAGGACGCATATGTAGCCAAACTTAAAGCCCAAATTGATCAATGGAGCGCAGAGATAGATAAGCTGGAGACTAAAGCAAAAAAGACCAGGGAAGACTATGAAACTCAAATAAAAGCATTACGCCAGAAGTACGATTCGGCGAAAACCAGGATAACGGAAATTCAACAAGCGAGCGAAGCCTCTTGGAAAGATCTCAAGCAGGGTGTAGAAAGCGCCTGGAGTGCTTTTAAGCAAGGGTTGGATAGCGCCAAGGCTCGTTTTAAATAACATATTAAAGTTCTGGAAAAGCAAGCTTACATTTACGTGAAGCCGGATATTGGTAATGCAGTTTATGCGAACTGTTTAATAGTGCCTTCAACTTTCTTTAGTATGTATGCATTTCATTGAAAATATCGAAGAGAATTTTTTTGCCGTTGGACGTTATTGGGGAAACTTAAATTCTTCGTTGACTCAGGCCGCGTCAATTTGGGCAATGAACACGGGCGTATCTATTTCCGATTTCAACTGGGTCTGGAATGAAAAGCCTTTAACCAATGATAACGCAAAGTCTATCGCTGACATAAAAGAGATTTACAAAAAATTAAACCTGCGTTTCTGGTGGTGGATATATCCCAGCGGGCAATCGCCGAAAACCAGAACCATGTTACAAGATGCGGGATTGCGCTTAATTGAAAAAGTACCTTGTATGGCCGCGGATTTGAATGATTCAGCGTTAGAGAAGCAAATCCCAAGCAATATAACCATTTCTCCGGTTAAAGACAAAAACGATTTACTTATCTGGGAAGACATATCTTTTCATGGATTTGAAATGCCACAGCGCGCCAGAGAGCAGTATGGCGTTTTTGTTTCTTCATTTGACCTCGGCGGTCAAGCCCCGCAAAAGCTTTTTCTTGCCTATTGGGATGGAAAACCTGTAGCCACATCTTTACTATTCGTGCATAACAATACGGCGGGAATTTACTATGTCTCTACTCTTCCCGCTTACCGGAACAAGGGGTTGGGTTTGCTTATAACTTTGGCCGCTATGCAAGCCGCCAAAAAACCGGGATTTAAAAATGTAATTTTGCAGTCATCCCCGTTGGGAGTTAACGTTTACAAACATGCGGGGTTCAAAGAATACTGCCAGGCGGATATTTACCGTTTTAAAACTTCATAAACTCAAAACCTGCTATCATTGATAACAAACTCCCTGGCCCAATAATATTTAACCTCCTATCTGCCATCTAATAATACTATTCAATAAAACAACAAAATTGTTCAATTTCGATTTTTGAACGACGGCTTTGTTGCTCTTTCTTGCTTCTCGCAAGAATCATATTTAAAAATTATCCAATGTAATTAAAGCATTATCTATTTGGCATTCCTGTTGCTATGTAGCTTTTATGAGAAGCAACGTAAATTGAAAATATTTTAAGGAGGTTAATATTATGAACAGCGGAGATACTGCGTGGGTTCTTACGTCCACGGCGCTAGTGTTACTGATGACTATACCGGGGCTGGCATTTTTTTATGGAGGACTTGTCCGCCGGAAAAACGTCCTTTCTATACTGATGCAGTGTTTTATCATCCTTTGCGTCATCAGCTTGCAATGGATGCTCTTTGGTTACTCTCTGGCCTTTGGTCCTTCGTTTCATGGAATCATCGGCAACTTGGATTGGGCTGGACTGAACGGCGTCGGCGTGGCGCCCAATCCCGCCTATGCCGCGACCATTCCTCATTCCGTATTTATGATTTTCCAGGCGATGTTCGCGGTTATTACACCGGCATTAATTATCGGCGCATACGCCGAAAGGGTAAAGTTCTCTGCCTTTTTGGTCTTTACTCTCCTCTGGGCAACTTTTGTTTATGATCCGCTGGCGCACTGGGTCTGGAACACGGGAGGCTGGCTGAAAGCATTAGGTGGACTTGATTTTGCCGGGGGCATTGTTGTCCATGTCAGTTCCGGTATTTCGGCTTTAGTTCTGGCAATAATGCTTGGTAAACGCATCGGTTATAATCACAAACCCATTCGTCCGCACAACTTACCCTTTACCGTTCTGGGCGGCGCGCTTTTGTGGTTCGGCTGGTTCGGCTTTAATGCCGGTTCCGCTCTGGCCGCGGATGGAATCGCGGCCAATGCTTTTGTGGCCACACATATGGCCACAGCTGCAGCAGGTCTGACCTGGGCACTAATCGAATGGTGGCAAAATGGATCTCCGACGATCCTTGGCGCAGTGACAGGAGCCGTCACCGGTTTGGTCGCCGTTACACCCGCCTGTGGTTTTGTCAGCCCGATAAATGCCATGTTTATCGGTATAATGGTTGCTACGATTTGTTATCTGGCAGTGGCAGTCATCAAAGCCAAACTTGGTTACGATGATTCTCTTGATGCTTTTGGCGTGCATGGCGTGGGCGGAACTGTTGGAACGATTGCCACGGGTATATTTGCGCAGAAAGCCGTTAACGCGGCTGGTGCGGATGGCCTGCTGTTCGGCAACGTCCATCAGCTCCTTGTTCAAGGCCTAATGGTGGTCGTCGCCGTGGCCTTTGCCGTAATCATGACCTGGATTATCTTTAAGATAGTCGATGCCATTGTCGGAATGAGGGTTGAAGAAAATAATGAGGTTGTGGGCCTGGACTTAACACAGCAGAGTGAAGCTGCATATACAGTAATCGAATAGGAGGAGATGAATATGAAATTAATAATAGCCATTATCCAGCCGCATAAGCTGGAGGCTGTGAAGCAGGCTCTGGAGGATGTGGATGTAAACCTGATGACAGTTACCAACGTTCTGGGTCAGGGGAGGCAGAAGGGTCATACGGAGATATACCGTGGAGCGAAGGAAGCAGGCGGCCTGCTGAATAAAGTCAGATTAGATATCGCCGTAAATGAGGATTTTGTCGAACCGACTATTGCAGCAATCACCAAAGGGGCGCACTCCGGTAAGGTCGGCGATGGCAAAATATTTATTGTGGATTTACGCGAATGCATTCGTATCAGCAACGGTGAACGTGGCGGCAAAGCCATCGGCTAAGAGGAATTACGAATTATCTTGAGCTCGCTGTAATTTAATCCACAAGTTTCGGTTTCCGGATGGCTAGACGAGATGGTTTAATTGCGCCTTTGATTTTTGCCCCTTGATGTTCCGGAAAAATATAATCGCGGGATGAACACCAAAGGCATGAAAAATTTGTGTCGCCAGTAAGCTACAAAATTGTTCAATTTCAGTTTTTGAACAACGTCTTTGTAGCGTTTTGTTGTTTCTCTCAAGAGCCGTAGTCACAAATTATCTAATATAATTCTAGTATTACCTGTTTGGCATTCCCATTGCTATGTAGCCTCCATGTAGAGCAATTTAATCCTAAACTTTTTTAAGGAGGTTAGTACAATGAATAGTGGTGATACTGCATGGATTCTTATGTCCACAGCGCTGGTATTGTTGATGACAATACCGGGATTGGCATTTTTTTACGGAGGACTTGTTAGACGGAAAAACGTGCTTTCTATACTGATGCAGTGTTTTATTATTATGTGTGTAATAAGTCTCCAATGGGTGTTATTCGGTTATTCTCTTTCTTTCGGGCCCGATGCCGGAGGAGGAATTATTGGAAGCCTTAAATGGGCTGGTCTGAATTTTGTGGGCAGCCAGCCGAATCCCGATTACGCAGCGACGATCCCTCATTCCGTATTTATGATTTTCCAGTGTATGTTTGCCGTGATTACTCCGGCGTTGATTATCGGCGCTTTTGCCGAGCGGATGAAATTTTCCGCGTTTCTGATCTTTACTATCCTCTGGGCGACCTTTGTCTATGATCCAATTGCTCACTGGGTATGGGGTACGGGAGGCTGGTTACGCAACCTCGGCGTTTTAGACTTCGCCGGGGGCGTGGTTGTTCATACAAGTTCCGGTATATCCGCCCTTGTAGTCGCCCTGCTCCTTGGCAAGAGGGAGGGATATAAAAAACAACCCTTCCGGCCCCACAATCTGCCTTTCACTGTTTTGGGCGCCGGTTTGCTCTGGTTCGGATGGTTTGGCTTTAACGCCGGCTCCGCTCTGGCCGCGGACGGAATAGCTGCTAATGCCTTTATAGCCACGCATGTCGCCGCCGCTGCGGCAGGATTAACCTGGGCTCTAGTTGAATGGCAACAAAATGGCGCGCCGACGATCCTCGGAGTATGCACGGGCGCCGTCGCGGGACTTGCCACTATCACACCCGTCTGCGGCTTTGTGAACCCCATGAATGCCATCTTTATCGGCGTACTTGCCGCCGTATTTTGTTATATCGCTATCGTGATTATTAAAGCCAAACTGGGCTACGACGACGCTTTGGATGCGTTTGGTGTCCACGGTGTAGGAGGTATTTGGGGCACAATTGCCGTTGGTCTTTTCGCGGAAAAGGCAGTTAACGCCGCCGGCGCAAACGGGGCTTTCTTCGGAGACACCCATCAATTCCTCGTGCAATTAATGATGGTGGCCGTGGTTTCGGTTTTTGTGGCAGTAATGACCTGGATACTCTTTAAATTTGTTGACACGGTCGTCGGTATACGGGTGGAAGAAGAACAAGAATTTATCGGCCTGGACTTAACACAGCAAAGTGAAGCTGCATATACAGTAATTGAATAGGAGGAGATGAATATGAAATTAATAATAGCCATTATCCAGCCGCATAAGCTGGAGGCTGTGAAGCAGGCTCTGGAGGATGTGGATGTAAACCTGATGACAGTTACCAACGTTCTGGGTCAGGGGAGGCAGAAGGGTCATACGGAGATATACCGTGGAGCGAAGGAAGCAGGCGGCCTGCTGAATAAAGTCAGATTAGATATCGCCGTAAATGAGGATTTTGTCGAACCGACTATTGCAGCAATCACCAAAGGGGCGCACTCCGGTAAGGTCGGCGATGGCAAAATATTTATTGTGGATTTACGCGAATGCATTCGTATCAGCAACGGTGAACGTGGCGGCAAAGCCATCGGCTAAGAGGAAGTTACGATGAGTGTCTGAGAAAGGAAATTGTGCATCATGAGCGGTAAAATATATTTAACCGGGGTTATCTCATTTATCTTATACTCCTGTCTTGCCTTTACCCCGGCCTCGCTATTGTATGCGGAAGATGCCAAGCCGGAGCAAAAGGATGCGAAACCGGTTACAATGGAGATAGCTAAGCCAGCGGAGGAAGAAAAACCTACAGGAGATTTCTCTGTGTCGGTGTTAAGCCAGTATATTTGGCGAGGATATGAATTAAGCCGCAACAGTGTTGTAATACAACCTTCAGCTATAATCGGCTATAAATGTTTTTCCGCCAACATCTGGGGAAATCTTGATACCAGGCCATATTACGCAGGCAGTATACCTGACAAGAGCTACTCCAGCGCTCTGACAGAAACGGATATTACCCTTGCTTACAACAAAACCATAGGGCTCTTTAATCTGGGGGCAGGCTACATATATTATAGTCTTGGCGCTCTCAATCAGGATGCTCCCAAAAGGGCGGACGCACAGGAGATATTTTTAACGATAGGTTTAAACACTATTCTATCGCCTACCTTTACCGCTTACAAGGAAATCAGCCATTATCGCAACTGGTATTTCCTTTTAGGTGTTTCCCACACAGTTGAATTTAACAAAATAGTTTCGCTAAAGCTTGCCGCTTCGGGAAGCTACCTGCTAAGCGAATACGCCGATGCTACTCTTTTTAACGCTGGAGCCGGATATGGAGGCTATCCCAAATTTGACGAAAACTCGCAGGCCACAGATGATAAGTTCAATAATTTCCATGACGGCATCGTGTCGGTAAGTCTGCCTATCAAACCGATTAACTATCTAACGATAACGCCGACGATTTCCTATGCATTTCCCTTATCACAGGATGCCAAATATGAAATGAAAGGCCAGGGCATGAAGGGTACTGCAACAAATTCAGAAAGAGATAGTTCCTTTTTCTACGGAGGCGTAATATTCAGTTTTAGTTTTTAAAAATATTTTTTGAAGAGCCATACGAGAACAATATCGAAATAAATTGCCGTTACCCAGTGCTATTTTATAGTGGGTAACGGCATATTTACTTAGTCAAATATTTGTTATATATAAGTGGACATGAAAAAGATTATTATTATTTTCATTTTAATATTTATTTCTTTAGCCTCATTTTGCTTTGCTCAAGATTTAAAACAACCCAAACTGATTGAAGCGCAAGCGGGGCAGAATTTCACAATTATACTGAAAGCCAATGCAACTACCGGTTACCAATGGAAATTCGCTAAACCTTTGGACGAAAACCTTGTTCAATTAATAAGCTCAAAATATTTAGCGGATAAAACCAAGCTTGTCGGCGCGGGAGGAAAACAGGTGTGGATATTTAAAGCGCTTAAAGCAGGCCAGACGACTATTTCTTTGAAATATGTGCGTTCCTGGGAGAAAAACACTCCACCGCAAAACGAAGAGTCCTATCTGGTCATCATAAAGCAGTAATCAATATAAATATGTTTTCAAGTTATGACCTTCGGAAGAAAGGAAAGGTCTAAATAATATTCCCCCGGATTATTTCTCTCAATATAAACTATTATTTTTGTGCCTTCTATGTACTTCGATGGATCAAACCAGATATTGTTACTGTGAAATATGTGCACATCGTTTGTAACAGGATTCTTCCACTGCGACAGAACTCGAAACGGATGCTGGCCGTTTACTTCCAGGGAAGTGTTTAGTTCCACTCGCTGGAAGTCGGTTTCTATGGGTATCCCGTATTTCTTCAGATATTCATCTCTGCGCTTCTTCCACAGCAAATAATATATCGTACCGCCGCCAATCAAAAAGAATGCTAACACCGCTCCTGCAATGATCAATTGCCCACTACTTAAAGAAAAGATGATGGCTATTACTTCCATGTTTTCTTCTTTTTTAAATTAAAAATATCATAGGGCCTAAGCTTTACTGCTAGCCAAACAAAAATCATCTTAATTTCTTCCCCGCATCAATTTGTCCTGATTACTATTTTTTTCCAACCAGATATTCCTCGAATAACTCTTTGCCCCAATTAAGCTGCGTTCCTGCGGATTGTAACAAAGCAATAAGTAAAGCTTCCGCGATTTCTTGTTTTGTAGCACCTGCTTCCAGAGCGTCTTTGATATGATGCTCAGTGCAATGTTTGCATCGAAACACGGAGGCTATTGCTAATCTGAGAAGCTCTTTTATTTTTGTATCCAAAACAGTTTTCTGTTTGGCAACATTGGAAAAATGCTGGTAAGCGGCACCTAAGGGCGATTGCTTTAAATACCATGGACTTTCGTTACTCATTTTATTTCTCTATTATTTTTTAAATACAAATAAAAATCCTAAGCAAACCTATAATATCTGCTCTTACGGGAAATACCGATTTCAGTTGATCGAACTGTGCGATGGCATATTACTTAGCCGCTTTTGCCAAACGGCCGCGGACGAACAATAAACCAACTTCCAACCACCGCGAGGCCAAACACTGTGTAGCATATGGTAAATACCCACCAGGGAGCTTCGTAGTACAAAAGCACCCCTAGCCAATGCGCTATAAAACTTCCCGTATAAGCGGCATCGCCTGCTTGTGTCCGAAAAGCCATTTCTAAGATGGTAAGCGGACACAGCATGCCCAACCAGGTTTGCGCGATTACTATTCCAATAGCTAAGAGATGGGTTAATCTGAACCAGGGATTTTTGACCCAGCGCCACCCGCTAAAACCGCCCCATAAAATCAGCACCAGTCCGAAAACGACAAACACCACAAACAACGTGTGCAGTATCAATACTAAATCCGATAAGACGCAAAATAAAACATTTTCATTCATCAAAGCAACCTCAATAAAGACATCCAGCACGCGTAACAAACATCTGATTGTATCTATGTAAATACTTTAACCGGAGAACCGCTCAATCTTAAGTAACCGTCCTTTTTTCATTGTAGTGAATTGATGCACAACCAGAGAGAAGAACTAAAACGATTTAAAAGGCTAAATTTCGTATAATTTTCTCCTTCATTAACAATGATTATGCGGACTATTTCTGTTTTTGTAAGACGTTCCAGCGTCTTTATCAAACTATAGAAAATATAATGTAGTTGTTTCCTCTATTTCTTTTTCTTTACTAATCCCGGGGTTTTTGAAGGCTGCTGCGAATGTCTGTCCGGATGATCCCGTTCAATGAATTGCCGTAATCCTTCCGCCGTTTCCGGCTGTAGAATAGATCTGTTAAAACATTGAGCTTCAACTCGTAAGCCCTCCTCCAGAGGCAAACCAAATCCACGAATGGCTGCTTCTTTATCGGTGTGAATGGCGGGCTGTGGCAATTCGCAAATAAACTTTCCTAATTCAAGGGCTCGTTCCAATGATTTACCCTTGGGGACAACTTCGTTTGCCAGCCCAATACGATAGGCTTCCTGAGCGTCAATCACACGGCCTGTAATGATTAATTCAAGTGCTCGACCCATGCCGATAATGCGTGGAAGTCGTTGGGTACCGCCATCCGCTAAACCGATATTCCAGCGACGGCATGTCACGCCGAAGGATGCATGTTCTTCAACAATCCGTATGTCGGCAAAGCACGCCCATTCTAATCCACCCGCGTATGCTACACCATTCACTGACGCAATGATGGGCTTATAAATATCAGTCCATCGGCTTGGACCAAGATACCCCGGCCGTTTGCCAAGATTATGCGCCATCAGTTCATCAGGATCAGCTGAAACGATACCTTCAGCATTTTTTAAATCTCCTCCGGCACAAAATGCTTTATCTCCGGCACCGGTAATAATGGCGACCTTTGCTGTTTTATCATGCTTAAAATTATCCCAAGCTTCTATTAATTCTCGATGCGTAGTAGGGCCGACGCAATTATAGACTTCCGGGCGATTGAAAGTAATGATGGTTATCTCACCACGTTTCTCATAAAGTATTTCTGTATAATTCATTTTGAATTATCCTTATCAAGTATATTGAAATAAGTTGTCTTTAACATGAGCGGCAGACACCGGTAAATCGTTATTGGCCCAGTAATGAAAAGATCAGCCGATGCGCATTCGATCAAAGCACTTTAACTCTTTTTCCCACATTGTGTGGTGCCCGTTTCCAGTGGTTCCGGTGCCGGAATCAATTCTTCTCCGATGGTCGTGCGAATGCCTTGATCAGCTCGAAAAACTCTCCGGAGAAGACCAATAGCGACTGGTTGCGATTCTCAAAATCGACGGCCGCCGCGAGCGACGAGGCGTCGATGTTCCGGTCAAGTGCCCGCTTGGTCAGCCTGAGACCTCCGGCGCTCTTCGCGGTCATCTGACGGGCGCAGGCCATAGCCGTATCGAAAAGTGATTCCACCGGAACAATCTTATTCACCAAACCCATCCGCTCCGCCTCCTCGGCGGGCACCTTCCGGCCCGTGTAGAGAATCTCAGCCGCCCGAGAGAGGCCGACGAGGCGGGGAAGGAAGTAGGTAGTTCCCAGCTCGCCGCCGGAGAGGCCGATGTTGATGAACGAGGCCACGAAATAGGCCCCGGGCGACGCGAAACGGACGTCGGAGGCAAGCGCGAGGCAGAAGCCCGCACCCGCTGCGGGGCCGTTCACCGCAGCGATGACCGGCTGGGGGATGGATCTAAGTCCGAGAATCAGTGCGGCAAAGCGCTCCTGGGCGAGACGGAGGAAATGTTCAGGATCGGAGAAGACCTCCGAATCCTTGTAAATCGTCGCATCGTTCAGATCGGCTCCCGAGCAGAAACCTTTTCCTGCGCCGGTCAGGATCAAAACCCTGATCGTTTCTTCATGAGCGAGGGCGGCAAAAAGCGTCTCGAAATCCTGGAGCATTGCCGGGTTGATAGCGTTGAGCCGTTCCGGCCGGTTCATAGTGATAATTCCTATGCCGGGTTCGGCCTCCTTAAATATTAACGTCGTGAATATTTTCGTATCTATCGTCAATTTAACCTCCTCATACTTGATGGCTTTGTAAGAGATCGTCAACCATGACAGCGCTGCTGCATTCCATACACTGCAGTGCGCGTGTTCTGATTAAGTCCCTTGTTGAACGCCATTTTAAAAACCATAAATTATATAGTCTGCCCTCTTTATTTTAGGGTACCTATAAATCATACAAGTACTGCGAATCCACCATGAACTCCACCGAGCAGATTGATATGCCGCTTATCAGCCTTGGCAAAGAACTTGATGTAGCCGGTGGCTACTTCAACGCCTTTCATCAACTCCAAACACTTAATTTTTCAATATTCATCCGTTCCCCTTATTTCCGGATAACGAAGAATTCACCGGGAGCATAAGCGATCCGGTGCAGCGCGTTGTTATATGAGCAATTATGGTAAATATCAAAAGCATTTATGTGACATGCCGTTTCTGCATCAGGCACCTCCAGGCTCTGGGTGGATTTGGACGATTAGATCCGAAATGGCTGGATGTAAGTGAAAGAACCTTTAAATAAGGCTCTACTGCCAAGACTATATCTCCTGCAGTCCGTTGAGGTGGACCCGGACCTTGGCGATGCTCATCAGCATTGCCAACGATTGTTAGCCACAGGCCAGCTTCTTCCAAATGGATAGCGACATTTTGGGCAAACCTTCTTCGATCATTTTCAGAACTGAATGAGTGAAAACAGCCTCTGTCAAATACAAAACCAAAAGGAGCACCTTCAATTTTGTTCTTAAGAAAATCAACAAGCATGAAATCGCATTCAACTTTGGCTTTAGAAGCTTTTTCTTTTGCCTTCTCCAGAACAATCTCCGAAGTGTCCGTACCAATAACCTGAAAGCGATTCTGGGCAAGCCATATGGAATTATCTCCGGTTCCACAGCCAATATCTAAGACTTTGCAGCTCAGAATAGGTTTTTTGGTCACAACTTCGATAAGATTGAAATCTGGCTGGCCAACATCCCAAGGAGTGTCCCCTGATTTGTATCTTTCTTTGTAACGCTCTTCGATTGTCATCTGATAACTCCTTATAGAAATGTCATATAACAGTAAATTGAGCCGCTTGTCGGCTCTAATGAATTGTTAGGAGGTTTTATATGAAGTGTTTGGCTTGCCAAAAAACAATTGGAAATGATGATTGCTTGAGAATTATGGAAGGCTATATTCATGTTGGTTGCTTCCCCCTTTTTGATGCACAAAAACCTATGAGCTTTTCAGGTGAAGATGCAGAAGCAATGAATTTAACAAAATATAATGGAATGGAAATTTCCATAGTGTCTTTTATTCGTCCATTGGTAAGTTCGGGAGAAATGATGATATTGAGAAATATACCATCGTGTACTGCTTTGGTCCCATATATAAATTTCCCAATGGGACCTTTTTGTAGATAAGGTTTAAGAATATCTGAAAGGTGTTTATATGCTTCATCAAATAACAAAATGCCGTAAACTTTCTTATTCATTTATTCTTTCTCCTAACAATTAATATACGAACTTCGCCTTTTCCGATTATTTTAATATCAATTTAACATATGTTCTTAATTTCAAAAAGAAAATAGTTGTATAATATCTTGTGCTTACCCATCATGGCCGTTTCGCATAATATGATAATAAACACTAAAAACGAACTTCGTAAAATATCGAAAATTTGTCCAACGCATCAATTGTTGAGATTAAAGATGCGACTCCTTATTCCCACGATGCATATTTTCACGCCGCGCTTTTTATTTCTTGCGTTTCATATTCAGGAAACATGATTATAGCAGGATGAACACCAAATGCCCTGGCAATTTGCTCCGCCCTCTTTTTACCAATGGCTACCTTATCGGTTTCCAAAAGGCTAATATTGGTCGGACTCACTCCTGAATGCCCGGCAAGCTCAACCTGTGTCCATCCCTTTAGCCCACGAAGCATTCGAATAACTTCGCCTGTTGTAAGCTTAATGTGAGGTTTTGCCGTAATAAATTCAGCTTTGTTATTTGATCGCATACTTCCTCCTAATAATTATGCGGCGTTATCTCCAATACAAATACCGTAACAATATCTCGTTGAACCGAGTAAATAACTCTATATTGCAAACTCAATCTTGATGAACGCTGGCTTTCAAGTTCACCTTTTAAATTCTCATCGTGGAAGCCGGGAAACTCTCTTAACTTATCCGGCCCATGCCAAAACACAATATCTTTCCAAAGCTCGTATTTCTTGAGAACCTCCGGCTGCAACTTCCGGCAAATTTTTCCGATATTGCGATGTTCCTCAATATGCCACATTATTAATTATAATAACATATCAAATTTAATAAGTAAAGCTTGATTTGGAAAAACAAAGGCACGGGCAGTACTCATCCAACAGTCTAACAAAGGTAGTCTTTTAATGGTGATTTGATTCTATTTTTTCAACAACTCCAACCGTTCTTTGATGCTTTCGGCTTTGGCTGTCTCTCCGCGGTCAAGATAATATTTTTGCAGTTTGGTTAAATATGCCCAGAGCGGCCGTTTCCAGCCGTTATCCGCAGAAACATTAATGGCAGTCTGTAAAATATTTTCATCGTAGGGCAAACACTTTACCCAGATGCCGCAGGCAATTAAACGGGAGAGGGGATCATCGATGGAAGGAATTTCTTGGATAGCTTTTGCCAAATCTTTACTCCTGGCAATTTTTATAAAGCCGCTGTAGTTGGAGGGAAGAAGACTATCTTCTACGGCAGTAAAGTTTCCTTTTAAAAAATTATAATAAGCGAAATTAGAGGCAATGGGCTGGATTTTGTTAATACGGATAAATTCGCTATCGTCAAAATCTTCCAGCGCCGCTGTATGCAGGGCATACTTGTTTAAATAAATTCTGGCTAGAAGATTCAAGTCGTTGCCGCCGGATGCAGCTTGTCTTGCTTTATCAAAATGAGGCTCCGAAGCATCTTCTTTGCCGGTTAAAAAATTAACTTTATAATTTTCCAACTGCCGGAAAGCGGCATCTTTCCAGTCAGGGACCTGCTTTGAATTCGAGCCGCAGGAACAAATAAATATTACGATTGCTACAGTTAAAATTTTTCTCATGGCACTTTAATCTCCGGTTCTTTTTTCCTGGAAAGAATCGTGTCAATTTCTCTGGCCACATTGTCAAGGACTTTAACCGTGTCGTCTATATCCGAACGCAGTGTACGAAAATCCTTCATACCCTCCGATGCATCTTTGCTTATCTTATTTATGTTATCCACGGTCGTATTTAATTTTTCCATCTTTCCGGCAACATCCTTAAGAATTTTATTAATATTAGGCAATGTCCCATCCTTGCCGAATATTTGCTCGTCAGTTTTCGCCGCCATCGCATCAACTTTTCTGCTGAGGCGTTCCAGATTTTCCGCAATCTGGGTTATTTTTTCCAGCAAGGGCTGTACCTTTTCAATCGCGTCATTGATGTCATTAATAATTCCCACTTCCGGAATTTTATTTTCCGGCATCGGTGGACTGCCTAAATTATCAGTTGTAACAAGAATGCGGGCAACGCCAATTAATGGACGGTAAAGCACGAAGGAGCTGTCTGTTCTGATCCATTTAACGTGCCGCTGGGGGATCTTAATTTTAATGAGAACGATTCCTTTATCGTTTAGTTCGAGGGCATGAACCTTGCCTATATTGAATCCCGAAAACACAACCGGCATGCCTTCGGTAAAACTTTCACCTGTCTTGGAGGAAAGTGTAAATGTATAAACTGTGGTAAAAAAGCCTTTTTCCCTGGCCAGATAAAGCAGGGTAAGGCAAATGACTATCGTTGTGCAAATTATAAAAAGTCCGACTTTATATTCGCGGCTCATTGACATAACGCACCATATTTTTCCGCCACCCATTCATAATCGTATATATGGCAGCTTGAATAAAAATCTTCAATTTTTTTCAGTGCCTGAAAAATATAATCGACATCTTTAAGATGCGGAATAATTTTGAAAGGACGATCAATAACCACCAAAGCATCACGCACCATAGAAGCTCTAATCAACATGGCGCAAAACCGCTCTTCGTTAGTCAAATCAGGGTTTCTCTTAAAGGCAATATCCCCCAAACCGAGCCGCTGTAACGCGTTTATGGCAACATGTTCGGCCTCTCCTCTGGGCATGTTCTCATGATATTGTTTAATCAAAGCGATGTTCAGCCAAACTTCCTGATTGGAAATAAGGGGTATATCAATGGAAACAGGCGCCGCTTGCCGCTGATTCGTTCTCAAAAACTTTTGCAGCCCTTTATCCAACGCTTCTTCGCTTTCAAAAAACTTTAAATTAATTTTGTTATTAATGACAGCACCTCAATGATCAGAATTGCCGTAAAAACACTTACCATGCCGCGGGATACGACAATGGGTATGCTTGTCAATTCATGCGAAGCCCGCAGGCCGAAATGAATCGGAATCAGGGTAATGAAAAATCCAAAACAAGCACATTTCACCAGAGCTATGACTATATCAGAAAAATTGGCGGAATTTAATAGAATATTTGAATATACATCGATATTCATGCCGAAAATTATCCGTGAAAACAAAATGCCGCTGCTCATCAAGACAATGGAAAAAAGAGTGCTCAACAAGACCAAGGATATAATGCCGTTAATTATCCGCGGCACAAGCAAATAATTGATTACATCGATATGGAATGTTTCCAATGTTTTTATTTCTTTATTGACCTTCATTACAGCCATTTCCGCGTTAATGGCGGAACCGGAACGTAATGTAATCAAAAGAACCGTAAAAAAAGGAGAAAGTTCAGTAACGATTAATCCCATCAGAACATTGCCAATAAATTGAGTAAGCCCTAAATCCTTTAACAACTGAAAAACTATGCCGATGAGCAGTGACCCGAATATCACAGATGCCGTGATAAATAGGGGTAAAATTTGTACAGAGGTAAAGTATATTTGATTAACCAATACAGTGCGCGTGGCGCTGTTGTAAGTACTGGGCTGGAATATGCGGTATAAAACTTTCCCCGCAAAGGAAATAGTTTCAGCGAAGGACTTCATCAATGTTATCGTCAAGCGTCCTATGTTTTCCAAGATAGTCATAAACGTTTCACCACTGAGATAGTTAATCCTAGCACATGATTGTCCAGACTTCAAACCGCCAAAACCAATATTTCATTGACAAACACAAAACAATCGTTATATTGACCGCCAATATCAAGAAAGCAAAGTCTGTAGCGCGGCATTCATAGCCGCAATTTTTTACCAACAAAGCGGAGGATTATATGAAAAGTCAAAATCGAAAAACTTTTTTCATGTTCTTAATGGCGTTTTTGGTCGCCTTTTTTATTGTTTCCGTGGTGGAAGTTCTACGTTCTTCCTTTATGCCTTCAGGAGCGCCGGAAGTTCAAACGGCGGCGGCAATTTCTTCTTCTGAATCATCAAAAGTCCCTCTTTCTTTTTCCGATCTGGCCGAGCGTGTTAAGCCATCAGTAGTGAACATCAGCACAACAAAAACATATAAAGGCCGGGGCGGTTTTAGTTCGCCTTTTGGACGGTCGCCTTTCGGCGACGATTTCTTCGACCGTTTCTTTGGAGATACTCCCCAACGCGAATTTAAACAGAGAAGCCTTGGTTCGGGATTCATTATCAGCAATGACGGCTATATTTTCACCAATAATCACGTGGTAGAAAAAGCCGATAAGATTCTGGTAAAGGTCTCCGACGGGAAGGAATATGAGGCAAAAATTATCGGCACCGATGCTAAAACCGATATCGCCTTAATCAAAATCAAACCGAGCAATAGCTTACCGGTTGTGGAAATCGGCGATTCCGACAAAGTAAAAGTAGGTGAGTGGGTCATTGCCATCGGCAATCCTTTCGGTTTGGAGCAAACGGTTACTGCCGGCATCGTCAGCGCCAAGGGACGCGTTATCGGAGCAGGACCTTATGATAATTTTATCCAAACCGACGCATCCATTAATCCGGGCAATAGCGGCGGGCCATTATTTGGCATGGATGGAAAAGTTATCGGCATCAACACGGCCATCGTAGCTCAAGGTCAGGGCATCGGTTTTGCCATACCGATTAATATGGCAAAAAGTATTCTGGCGGATTTGAAAACCAAAGGTAAGGTGACCCGGGGATGGCTGGGCATTTCCGTGCAGGATATTACGGAGGACATCGCAAAAAATCTGAATCACAAAGACAAAAGCGGCGCTTTGGTATCAGATGTTTTTAAAGACGATCCGGCGGATAAAGCGGGAATTAAAGCAGGCGACATAGTGACAGAGATCAACGGGAAGTCGATTAAAGACACCCATGATCTGCTCCTGGTAATTGCCGCAATGCACGTCGGCGAACAGGTATCGATTAAAGCATTGCGCGATGGCAAAGAAATGATGTTTCAAGTCGTGGTGGCGGAGCGCAAGGATAAACCGGAAATGGCATCGGCAAAGGAATCAAAAGGATATTTTGGAATTGCCGCCCAGGAAATAACTGCGGAAATCTCTCGCCAGTTAGGAATCCCCCGCGAAGCCGGCGTAATAGTCACTGATGTAACAAATGGCAGTCCGGCCGACGAGCTCGGCATTCAGCCACAAGATATAATCATCCAAGTAAACAAAGTAAAAGTTGTGTCAATAAAAGAATATAATAAGGAAATGAAGAAGGCTGCCGACAAGAAAAGTGTGACACTTTGGGTTATGCGCGGCAAATCAAAATTCTTTGTATCATTGAGTATAGATTAAATAAGAAATGACTTCATCTTCATAAAAAAGGCAGGCTATCGTAGCCCGCCTTTTTTTATTTTTTGTAATTTTGGCCCAGGAATAAAAATGTTTCACGTGAAACATTGCCGTTAAGTTGAATGGTGGTTGTATCAGTATGGCTGATGTGTGTTTTGGAATTTAATCTTGCCGAAGTAATTATTTCTTACCCTTTAAGCCACTGGGCATATTTATACATTTTACCCAATGCCTTAACTGCTCGCTCCGGAGTAATAAAGTTTACTCCTTTATATTTGCAGTCCTCAACATCGGTGACGGTGCGCGACCTTTCATCATTGAGTAAATAAACTCCTACCACCGGCTTTTCATATTTTTCCATCAGCTTTACCGTGCGTTCAACAAACTGCTTTTCGAAATCATCCAGAAACAATAAAGCGCCCTCGATAAATTTATCATCATAGCTTTTTTTATCTAACTCTACCGTTGATTCCAGCACGGCTTTAATCATTATCCTTCTGCCGATAATACCCATGTGGATTACCGCGTCGCACCCATTCCATTGAAGAAGCTCTTCGAGAATTGCCATGTGTAATTCGGTATTCATTTCCGCCACAAGATCTACCGGATTAGCATGGCTCCAAAACGGTGGCAGTATTTTATTAATGCGAGAAATTACATCCTCGGATAATTTTGGCACCTCTAATCCGTTTTCGATGCATAAATCTGAAGCGACAACTCCCCATCCCCCTCCCAAGGTCATAATGCCGATTCCTTTCCCTTTGGGAAGCGGCAGCGAAGAAAATGCTGCGGAAAGATCGAGTAGATCCATGGGTTGCTCCACCAGAATAATTCCCGCCTGGCGGCAAGCGGCTTTAAAGACTTTTACATTGGAAGCCATCGCTCCCGTGTGGCTGGCCGCCGCGTGAGCTCCCGCTTCAGTACGTCCGCCCTTCAAGGCAATAATCGGTTTCTTTCTGCCCACTCGTTTTGCCGCTTCAAAAAAACGCTGTCCGTTCTTGATACTTTCTATATATAAAACTACTGTCTTGGTCAGTTCATCAACTTCAAATCCTTCCATCGCGTCTTCAATTGTTATCATTGCCTCGTTGCCGGAACCGCCGAATGCGCGGATGCCAATGTCTTCTTTTTCGGCAAAAGCCAATAGCTGTGTCCCCAGATTACCTGACTGCGTAACTAATACTGTGCCGCCCGCTTTCGGCCGCACATGCGTGCCCGTGCAATAAAGAGATATATAAGGATTGCATATTCCCATTGTATTGGGACCGAGAATTAGAATTCCAGCTTCTCTTGCTTGTTTTACCAGCTCATCTTCCAGGGCTTTACCTTCCGCGCCTATTTCGGCAAAACCGGACGAAATAAGTAATACATTTTTTACTTTCTTTTTCTTCAGTTCAGGTATTAAGGATAACACTCTGCTTGCGGGAATTGTAATGACAGCAAGGTCGACTGGATCGGGTATTTCGGTTACAGATTTAAATACATGTCTCCCGATGATTTCTCCGCCTTTAGAGTTTACCAAATAGATTTTCCCCTGGTATTTTCCCGCGAGAACATTAGTGAACATTAATTGCCCCCATTTGCTCATCTCTGCGGAAGCACCAATAAACGCAATTGATTTCGGATAGAATAAATGTCCTATTGCCACGGGTTTTATGGCAACGTGAGTTACTTTTTTATCGGGTACCTTCCCCAAAACTATAAGGGCGTCAACCGCCGTTACTTTGCCGTCGGCAGTCACTAATAATGGATTAATATCAATTTCTCTTATTTCGGGTATCTCTGTTCCAATTTTTGATAAACCGACGATTGTTTTGATAAGCGCTTCTTTGTCCGCAGCTTTCTCGCCGCGAAACGCTCCTAGCAATTTTTGGGCATCTAATTCCTGAATCATTTTTCTCGCGTCATTTTCATCAAGAGGGGCAATGGAAAAAACAACATCTCCGATTGCTTCGGTAAAAATTCCGCCCAATCCGAACATCACCGTAGGACCAAACTGATCATCATGAAAAAGCCCCGCGACAAATTCTCTTTTACCCTCCAACATTGGTTGGATTAGGAATCCTTCTAAATCACTTCCGGCTGCATCCTTTATATATAGCGCGGCAGAGCGGACATCTTCCTTACTCTTTAAGTTCAACTTTACCAAACCTCTTTCCGTTTTGTGTGTAAGACGAGCACCTAAGCCTTTTAAAACAAGCGGATAACCTGTTTTTTCCGCTATGCTTTCTACTTCTCCTATAGACTTAACAATTTTTTCTTCCACAACCGGAACACCATATTTTTTCAACACTTCTTTAGCTTCCGCTTCCGTTAGCGTGGTTCTTCCCTGAGACTTTGCTCTATTAATTATATCCAACTTCTTCCCTCCAAATAGACTGGCAAACAGATTTCCTTGTAACGATATACTTGATTTATATTAATTATATTAGATACTTATATTATATACGGCTTTCCGCTCTGACCTCTAGTCATTAACACATGTTGCCCGATAATGCAACCATCTTCTTTCCTTTTCAATTTAATTTCCGTATCTACAAAACAAATTTTTCTTCTTGACGAAATCATTTTGCACCAATACATTTATATATAAAGGAAACTCTATGGCTGAAAAGGAAATTAAACAAATTATGATTAACGGCCGGTTGGTCGGTATTGTCGGCTTTGAGGATGCAATAAATAAAATCGCTTCTATATATAAAGGTAAAAGCGATGAAGAAATCAAAAATTGTTTACTTCAAAAAATTTCCAGCGATAATTATGTGCCTCCGTCCTCAATTGACGCTTATGGGCACGCTCTTTTACGCGAATTTAAGATAGCGCAAGGATTACCTGTCGCCAAAGAAAATATATCCGGACTTAATATAGCAGTTCTGGGGATGGGTTGCGCGCGCTGTAATCAGCTGGAAGATGATGTCCGCAATTTACTTTCGGAAATGAAAATTGCGGCGAATTTGACTCACATTACCGATTTCAAAGAAATTGCGCGTTATGGAGTTCTAGGTTCTCCGGCACTGGTAATAAATAATAAGGTCGTCTCAGCAGGCGAAGTACCGCCCAAAAGCAAAATCCGTCAATGGATAATAGAGGCGTGTAATCCACCGGACAAATAATATTAAAATATTAGGCATAATTTAAAAATGACCCAAAATAATCTCTCGCCAAAACTTTATCCGACTTTTCGTGAAGGCAGCATTATCCTGGCAGTTGCTTTATTTATCGCCGTTGTTTTTAACTTGATCCGTCCCGCCGGTATAAACATGTTCGGATTTTCCTCCGCGGCTTTAATCAAGGAACAGCAAGCTAAAATTCCCGAAATATCTCTTTGGGAAGCTTACAGCCTTTATCTGAAAAATAAAGTCATATTTATTGATGCTCGCGATCCTCTGAGCTTCGCATATGGCCATATAACAGGAGCGATCAACATTTATCCTGACGACGCCGCATTCTACTCGGCCAAACTAAGAATTAAAGCCGATCAGGGTTTCATTTTTATAACATACTGCGACGGCCCGCAATGTCCTTTGAGCAAAGAAACAGCGCATGTTTTATTACTGCGAGGCATTCCAAACGTGAAGATTTTAGTTAATGGATGGATTCTGTGGTTAAAAGCCGGTTATCCAATCGCTAAAGGAAAGAAATGAAATTAAGAAATTTCCCTCGTCCTTTCATTCCCCTATTCGCCTTAATTTGCCGACTGACTTTGGCAATTATTTTCTTTTATGCCGGCGTAGAAAAAATTCTTCATCCGCAAGAGTTTGCCGTTGCCATTTATAACTATCAATTGCTTCCGGATTGTGTCATCAATTTATTGGCCATATTTTTACCGTGGCTGGAAGTTCTCATAGCGGCAAGTCTCGTTATCGGCATTAATACGCGAGGAGTCTCCCTGTTGTCCGCCTTATTATTTCTAATATTCGCCACGGCCCTGACAATAAATTTAGTTAGGGGCTTGGATATTTCCTGCGGCTGCTTTGGAGCTTCTTCGGGAAATATAAGTTGGTTTTATCTTGCGCGCGACCTTTCACTTTTTTGCATGTCTGTTTTTGTTCTGATTTACGACCGCGGTTGGCGTTATTTTTTCGCCTAGCTCTCCCTGAAATATTATTTTTGACAATCAGGACAATAAAAAGTGCTTCGTCCCCCCTGTTTTATCCTGCGTACTGTGCCTCCGCAAATCATACAGTGTTTTCCTTCCTGCCCGTATACTTTTAATTCGTGCTGGTTCTCTCCTTTACGGCCATACAAATCGCGCCAATCAGAAATTGACGTGCCTCTTTTCCCAATCGCTTTTTTGAGCACTTCTTTGGCTTGATGAAATATTTTTCCCCACTCCGCTTCCTTCAATGTCGCTGCTGCTCTTTCGGGATGAATACGTGCGCCATGTAAAATCTCACACGCGTAAATATTGCCGATGCCGTTTACAACGCTCTGATCCATTATTAGTGTTTTTACTTTCGTCTTGCGGCTACCGTGAGCGCTAATAAAATTTTTAAGATCAAAATCTCTAAATATTTCCCTGCCTGCATCGTTTTCCTTTTTCTTCAGCACTTTGATCGTGGCAAAGCGACGCGGATCCACCAGAAATATATTTCCGTCGGCAAATGACATTTTCCAGCGACTGTGTTTCGGCTTTGCAGAAATCTTCTGCCATAAAAGCCTTCCGGTCATGCGCAAATGTATAAATATAATATTTCCATCATCGAGGAAGATGGCGATCATTTTGCCCTCGCGCTCCACCGCAACCACTTTTCTTCCCTTAACATCTTTTATGTTCGTTAATTTATCATCAAACACTTCGGCGGATAATATTTTTTTGCCGCAAATTTTCTTGTTCAGTTGTCGGCACAATGTTTCTACTTCGGGTAATTCAGGCATTCTTTCTCTCCATGGCTACCCAGACACATTTATCTTCTGTTTCCATTGTTACTAAAAATAATTTTTTTTGCCTACTTCTTTTTTTGGTTTGACAAGTACATCTTTACACGGATATGGCTTCATAGCGTCCGCATAACACGAAAATTTTCAATTTATGTTTGATAAAAAAGATGGGAATTGAAAATTGGGCGGAAAAAAAAGCGAAGGGCGTGAGAGAAACATATTTTAAAGAAAAATTTCATCTGTAAAATAATTGTCATTTAATGAAAAAAAGTGTTGACAAATTTTTTTCTACGCGTACATTCAAATTATAGATTTTTATTTTTTACTTATAAAAAAAATTTACGGAGGAAACTCCAGAAGGAGTAATCAAATGGAAAACGAGACCCTGTTTAATGAGGAGGCCGAACCTCCTGGTCCATCGACCGGTCTTGTTAAAGTTAAAAATGAAGTAATTGACTTTTTCTCGATAGACACAAAAATCAACCAGCCATACCCGGCTAAACAAAAGCCTGACAGGATTATATTTCCTTTTAAAGATTCAGCGCGATCGCGTCTTTTTCGTAAACGACATTATCCGGACATTACCCGCTTCGAATGGTTCGACTGGCATTGGCAATTGCGCAACGCTATAAGGGACGTCAACACATTATCGCAAATTCTAAACTTGTCCGATAATGAACGTCAGGCAATGATGCACCATTCGGGAGCGCTGCCGGTTTCCATTACCCCATATTACGCCAGCTTGCTTGATCCTTACGATGCTTCAGCTCCGCTGCGCCGCTGCGTCGTTCCTGTTGTAGATGAGTGCCTTCATACCGCAGGCGAAGAAGAAGACCCCTTGAACGAGGATGCCGATTCCCCCGTTCCCGGGATTGTGCATCGTTATCCCGATCGTGCTCTATTTTTGGTAACAGACTCCTGTTCGACCTATTGCCGTTATTGCACGCGTTCCCGCATTATCGAGCGCAGCAATCAGTCCTATGTCGATTTCGAAAAATGGGAGAAGGCTATAGAGTATATCGAAGGCAATCAAAACATCCGGGATGTTCTGCTCTCCGGAGGCGATCCTTTAACCTTATCCGATGATAAATTGGAATGGCTGCTGATGCGTTTGCACAAAATTCCTCATGTTGAACTTATACGTATCGGGACAAAAGTGCCGGTTGTTCTGCCGCAGAGAATAACTCCGGCTCTAAGTGCCATGCTGAAAAAATATCATCCTCTATGGCTGAGCATTCATATTGCTCACCCCGATGAATTGACGCCCGAAATGAGCGCTGCTTGTATTCGCCTGGCCGATGCCGGAATTCCCTTGGGCAGTCAGACCGTATTGCTTTCCGGCATTAATGATGACGTTGCCACAATGATGAGGCTGGTGCATGGCCAGCTGCAAATCAGGGTTCGTCCCTACTATCTCTATCAGTGCGATCCCATTCCCGGCTCTTCTCATTTCCGCACACCGATTAGTAAAGGACTGGAAATCATCCAAGGTTTGCGCGGATACACAACGGGATATGCCGTGCCCACTTATGTTGTCGACGCTCCCGGCGGCGGCGGAAAGATTCCTCTGCTTCCTGAATACGCTGTAGGCTGGGAAAAAGGCGACTTGCTGCTGCGCAATTATGAGGGAAATATTTTCCGTTACCCCGATAATCACGCAGAACAAAAAGATATACACTAAAATATATGGAAATCAGCGGCAGGGGGTAGATAGTTCTGGTTGATTATGGCTGTTAAAAAGGTGAAAGTTGGATTGACTTATGACTTGCGTGACGACTATTTAAAAGAAGGATACTCTCTGGAAGAAACAGCCGAATTTGATCTGCCCGACACTATTGACGCAATTGAAAAAGTCATCTTAGATAACGGTTACGAAGCCTGCCGAATTGGCAATATCAAAGCCTTAGTCCGCCGTCTGGCGACAGGAGAACGTTGGGATCTTGTTTTCAATATTGCCGAAGGCCTGCACGGCTTCGGCCGCGAGGCACAAGTTCCCGCTCTGTTAGACGCTTACAATCTTCCTTACACTTTTTCCGACCCATTAGGACAGGCTCTTACACTGCATAAAGGAATGACCAAACATATCATTCGCGGCTTGGGAATTCCCACGTCCGACTTTGCCGTAGTGGACAGTGCCGAAGATATTGCCAGAGTCAATCTTCCTTATCCTCTTTTTGCCAAGCCTATAGCGGAAGGTACGGGTAAAGGCATAACACCTATGTCGAAAATAAATAATCCGGAAGAACTGCATCATGTCTGTCTGGACCTTTTACAAAACTTTAATCAACCGGTTCTTGTTGAAACTTATCTATCCGGCCGTGAATTTACCGTGGGTATACTAGGGACAGGCAAAGATGCCCGAGCCCTGGGTACGCTAGAGGTTATTCTCAAACCTATAGCGGAAAAAAATGCTTATTCTTATGAAAATAAGGAACACTACGATAAAATGGTCCAATATGTTCTGGTTAATGATGATGAAGCTAAAAAAGCGATGGAAATATCACTGATGGTCTGGCGTGCTCTGGATTTAAAGGATGCCGGCCGTATTGATTTACGCTCAGATAATCGCGGCAGGCCTAATTTCATGGAAGTTAATTCCCTTGCCGGCTTAAATCCTGTACGTTCGGATCTGCCTATTTTGTGCACTCAATTAGGCATGAGCTATCATGAACTAATAAGTTCCATCATTGAATCAGCCCTAAAACGCGCTAATAACTAATAATCAATCCAGTTTGGTTGAATATCTTTCATAAAAGGTTACAATGAAAAAAATAGTGATTTTGCACAGCGATATTTCTCTCAATGCCAGCGAAGATGAACTTGATTGCCTCAAACAAGCGGATACAATTGCGCAAGCTGTGCATCAGCTCGGTTATGAACCTTTCTTAGTGCCGTTTTGTCTTGATCTCGGACAAATAATTGAAGCTCTACATTCAATAAGTCCGGAAGTTGTTTTCAATATCGTGGAATCTCTTGCCGCAAAAGGCAGTCTAATTCATTTTGCTCCCTCTTTTCTTGATTATTTGCAAATTCCCTATACGGGAGCGTGCACTGAAGCTATTTTTTTAACATCCTGCAAACCCCTGGCTAAAAAAATGTTACATGCAGCCGGTATTCCTACCCCCGCCTGGGTAACTGAAGATGGAATCAGTACCGGCTCGGCTCTCACAGATAAATATATAGTTAAATCTTCGTGGGAACATGCTTCTATCGGCTTAGATGACGATTCTATCCTTTCTACGACCGACAAAAACGCTCTCCTTGAAGAAATAAACTGCCGCAAGGAAAAATTGGGCGGGTCTTGTTATGCCGAGGCCTATATCGACGGACGCGAATTCAACATCGCCCTCATTGCCGATAAATCCGGAGTCAGAATTCTACCGGTAGCCGAAACGCTTTTTGTCGGCTATTCTCTGGAAAAACCAAAAATTGTTGATTACAGAGCCAAATGGTTGGCAAATTCTTTTGAGTATAATAACACGATAACAAAATTTGATTTTAATGAAAATGATGATAATCTTATATCGGTTTTGCGCGAAATTGCCGTGCATTGCTGGAATCTTTTCGGCTTGCGCGGATACGCGCGCGTCGATTTTCGCGTGGACAACAACGGCAAACCCTGGGTATTGGAAATTAATGCTAATCCCTGTTTATCGCTAGACGCCGGTTTTGCCGCAGCGCTCGAAAAGGCGCCGCTTAAATATCATGAAGCTATTGAGCTCATTATCAACGATGCTCTGAACTGAAAAAGGAAGCGAAAAGCTCAAACATTTCTTATGATTAATCTTAATATAACATTCAGACGAGAGATCAAACAAACAGACATCGAGGCAATCGAAAATATTGTGACGTCGAGTGGCTTTTTTTCTTCCGCGGAAAT